>Ga0265294_10007647_pt1 | contig 12764 bp, 12 predicted proteins | sample MunlanPumphouse3_FD_192504 | JGI IMG/M metagenome (GOLD analysis project Ga0265294, IMG submission 192504) | Groundwater microbial communities from a municipal landfill in Southern Ontario, Canada - Pumphouse #3 | ecosystem: Environmental > Aquatic > Deep subsurface > Groundwater | place... | reverse complement strand
ATATATTGAAAAATGAAGTGCATTTAGATAACAAAATTAAGAAAATAAAAGGAATGAATTGTGTAATAAACTCAGAATCAATTATTGATATATCAAATAAATTTGCGGGCATAGTATTTTTATTAAAAGAGGTTGGTGAAGTACAAAAAATAGAAACCAAGATACGACGAGAACTAAAGGTTAAAGACCATAATGCAAAATATAAGTTTCAGGACATTATTGGTGAATCAGATGAAGTTAATCATTTAATTCATCTTGCAAAGAAATTTGCCAAGACTGATTTTACGATATTGATTGAAGGGGAAAGTGGAACAGGTAAAGAATTGTTGACTCAGGCAATACATAATTACTCAAACAGGAATTTAAGTCCATTTGTAGCGATTAATCTTGCTGCGTTACCTGAAAATTTAGTTGAAAGCGAATTGTTTGGATATGAGGGAGGAGCATTTACAGGTGCCAAGAAAGAAGGTAAAAGAGGCTTGTTCGAGGAGGCGCATAATGGAACAATCCTTTTAGACGAAATCGGGGATGCTTCTCCGGAGGTGCAGAAAAAGTTATTGAGAGTGCTGGAAGAAAGTGAAGTAAGAAGAGTAGGAGGCAGCAATATAATTCCTGTAAATGTAAGAGTTATTGCTGCAACCAATAAGAACTTACTGGAGATGGTTGATAAGAAAGAATTCCGTTCGGATTTATACTATAGACTATGTACCATTGTGTTATCTATACCGCCATTGAAGTCTAGAGGTAAAGATATATTAGAATTAGCATATTATTTTGGTTCAAGGTTCTTCAAAGGAGAAAGACGTATTGAACTATCTAATGAAGTAACCGATTTATTTCTCTCTTACAGCTGGCCGGGTAACATAAGGGAGCTTGAAAATGTTATTAATTACTTGTGCACAATGCTAACTGACAATAATTATGTAACCATAGAATATTTGCCCTTATACATGCAGAAAATAAATCGAAGCGGCGTAAATAAGGATTTTATCAATCCTACTTCCAATAATGAAAACAAGCTGGAAATGATTAAACATAGTTTAGATAAGGCAGAACAATTGGAAATGGCAACAAAAATATTACAAGAAATTAATATTGCATCTACAATTAATAAAGGAGTAGGAAGAATTTATCTACAGTCGCAGCTTAAGCAAAACGGAGTGAATTGCAACGATTACCAACTAAGAAAACTATTAAATACATTAGATTCTATCGGATTAATAAAACAAGGCACAACAAGGCAAGGAAGTAAAATAACAGAACTGGGTATTGAGTTTTTAAAGTATGCCAGAATTAACTAAGTAACATAAATATAACTTCAATTACTTATTTTTTTAGCTCAGCATTTATGCTGAGTTTTTTTATTATCAAATAACCATATTATTGAGAGTTTAATGGGTGAAAAGGGTCAATAATAGGTAGACAATTGAAATAATAATGAGAAAAAAACATTTGAGTGTAGTGTTATTAGGTTTAAATAGGATTTTTTTACGCTAATATAATGTTGGCATGTGAATTGCAATAATATTGATGTAAATTATATTTATTCATAATCTAAAAAATTAAGTGTGTTGAGGTGAATAATGGAAAAGAGAATTGAGTATAACAAATTGAATACTTATGTTAAAAATTTGTTAATGACTTCAGGAATTGAAGAAAGGGATGCCTTAATTGTATCGGATGTGCTTATAAGAGCAGAGTTGCAAGGAGTTTCATCCCACGGTTTAAGTCGATTAGAAATATATCTTCATCGAATGAGCAAAGGATTGATTAATAAGAAGCCTAATTTCAGAATAGATTTTAAGTTTCCTACACTTGGAATAATGGATGCTGACAATTCTCTGGGGCATCTGGCTGCGTATGAAGCAATGGCTGCAGCAGTAGAAAAAGCTAAAATATTTGGAATATCAATGGTAGGAGTAAAAAACAGCAATCATTTCGGCACAGCGTCATATTATACTGAAATGGCAGTAAAAGAAAACCTCGTAGGCTTTGTTATCTCCAATGGTCCGCCTGCAACACCTCCTTGGGGAGGGAAGGAAATGTATTTCGGTACAAACCCTCTTGCAGTAGGAATACCCGGTGGAGAAAGAGGTCCTATAATGGTAGATATGGCAACAAGTGTAGTAGCCAGAGGGAAAATAATAAAAGCTGCCAAGGAAGGTAAAGAGATAGAACAGGGATGGGCATTGGATGAAGAAGGAAATCCTACGACAAACCCTGATAAGGCCCTCAAGGGCTGCCTCCTGCCTATGGGTGGTCATAAAGGCTCAGCCATAACAATGCTCATAGAATTAATGGCAGGTTTATTAACAGGAGCAGGATATGGAAAACAAGTTGCTTGGCAATATGATGAAAATTCAGGCAAAGGAAATGTGGGACATATATTCTGTGCCATTAATCCAGAAGGCTTTATGGAAATTGATAAGACAAGGAATAAAATGGATGAATTTTATGATGAAATAAAGGAGATGCCAAAAGCACAAGGATTTGACTCAATTAGATTGCCGGGTGAAGGTAGAAGAAAGAATATGGATGATAATATAAAGAAAGGACTCAAACTTGATGACATTTTATATAAAAGTTTAGTGGAGCTGGGAAACAAACTAAATGTTAAGATGCCCGAAACACTATAAGTTTGAGGAGGTGACTCTAAATGAAGGTTAACAAAGATAAGTGTATAGGATGTGGTATTTGTGTGCCATACTGTCCAGCTTTTGCCATCAGCATAGCAAATGGCAAAGCTCAAATCGATGAAGAATTATGTTTTGAATGCGGTAATTGCGCAAGACCTAGAGTTGTACGATGCCCAACTAAAGCTTTTGAGCAGTCAGAAGGTGTTGCAGTGATACCAAGAAGGATACGAAGATTTTTTAGTGACCCAACTGTTGCTGATGCTGTAACAAAGGTACCGGGCAGGGGTACTGAAGAATCCAAGACAAATGATGTAACAGGTAAAGTTTTAAGAGGAGAATTTGGAATAGGAATTGAAGTGGGAAGGCCATGTCGTGGTACTACTATACATCAAGTTGAAAAGATAACAATGGCTTTAGCAGAACTAAATGTTGAGTTTGAAGATTGCAACCCGGTTTATCATTTGATGGAAGACCCAAAAAAGGGTACATTTCCGGAAGAGATAAAGGATGAAAGAATGGTTTCTTGCATTATCGAGTTTGCTGCAAAAGAGGAAATGTTAGAGCCTGTTATGAATGTAATAAAGAGGGTAGCGGATGAATTAGATACGGTATTTTCATTAGATTTTATTTACAGATTTGATGAAGACGGCAATATTCCAATAATTCAAAAGCTAAATGATATGGGAATATTAGTTAGAAAAAATGCTAAGGTTAACCTGGGAATGGGAAGACCATTAGTTGTTGATTAAGGAGGAGAAAGATTTGACGCATTCACTTCACAGGAGAGGTTCTGAAGAGAGCCTGCAAAATGACTATATTATATTGGTTACCTCGGCATATGGTTACAACCATGAAGGTGCCAGGGACAAACTATTAAAAGTGCTGGATGTAGTTTTTGAGGCTGAACCGGACAACTTAGGTTCAAATGAAACAGGAACTATTTACTCAGGAGTTACCATAGAAGAAATAAAAGAGAATTTGACAGATGTTCCAAGAGTAAGATGCTGCTTTGCATCTAAGGAAAAAATGTTTAAAGTAATTAAAAAAATTCATGAAATGGATCTGGGATTATCTGTAGTAATAAGTGGTTTAATTGATAATGTTATTGATATGGCAAATGAATTGGATATAAAACCGCATACTGTAAATTTATCACTGGAGGTTTGGGGTAATGTAGAGACTTTACCACCTGAGGATGTTTTGGAGGTGGTTACAATGTGTGGGCATGGATTAGTAGCATCCGGATTAGTTGAGAAATATATAGAGGATGTGACCAAAGGCAAGATATCACCAAGAAAGGCAGCTGAGAAAGTAGCACATCCATGTGTATGCGGATTCTTTAATCCTGATAGAGCTGAAAAGATTTTTGCCAAATATGCTCAAAAATAAATAATCCGGGCAACAAAAATGGAGGTATAAGTATGCAAATTGGTTTTATCGGTTATGGAGAAGCTGCGTTTGAAATGTCTAAGGGGTTAAAAGAAGAAGGATTGAAAGAAATATTAGCTTTTGACATTATGCATGAACATGAAATTTTTGGAGATTTGATAAGAAAAAGATCACAAGAAGCTAAAGTTAAGCTTGTATATTCAGCCAAAGATGTAATAGATAACTCCCAAATTGTAATAGTTGCCGTGCCGGGTAGTAAAGCACTGGCAACATCAAAACAGTTATATGAATATTTAAACGATGAAATTATTTACGTGGATATTTCTGCAGCAACTGTAAAAGTAAAAAAAGATATTTGGGATACAATAAAAAGTAATACAAAAAGGTTTGTGGATGCTGCTATGCTGGGGCCATTGCCTATGTATCAGCACAAAGTACCCATTGCAGCCAGTGGAACCGGAACTGATGAATTTATGGAAATGATGCTGCCCTATGGAATGAAGATAGAAAAGGTAAGTGAGACTGCAGGTGATGCCACTGCTATAAAATTAATCAGATCCATTTTCACAAAAGGTTTATCTTCATTGTTGCTTGAGATAATTGAAATTTCATCAAAAACAGGAGTTACTGATAGAGTAATACAATCAATATCCAGTACAGTCGATGATGTTTCCTTCGAGTATACCATTAACAGGTTACTGACAAGCGGAGCAATCCATGCTGAGAGAAGAGCTCATGAGCTGACAGGGTCAATTGAAATGATGAATGAATACAACATTGAGCCAATAATGTCTGAAGCAGCAAAAATTAAGTTGGAATGGTTAGCAGAGAAAAGATTAAATGAGGTATTTAAGGGTAAGACACCTAATAGCTTTAAAGAGTTTACCCAATATCTATAAGGTTGTAGAATAGAAAAATTAAAAGTTTGTTTTATTCTTACATTGAAAGGGGAAAATAAAAGATGAAATTAAGTTTAAGACAAGGAAACAATATATTAGGTGCAATTGGTGTGCTGCTGGGCACTGTAATAGTAGTGTTAGGATACGTGCAAAAGCTTCCTTTTGTAAAAAACGGAATGCCGGGTCCAGGCTTTTTTCCCATTATATGCGGAATTGGTATAGCCATATTTAGTGCCCTACTTATTGTTGAAAATAAATCAAAGGCAAAAAAAGCTTTAGAAAACCAAGAAAAAGATAATGATTTAGAAGAAAATATTCTCGATAAGGCTGAATTGAAAAATTTTGTTTATTCAATTGGAAGTGGAATTTTAGTTATTATATTAGCTCCGCTTATTGGAATGATTACTTCAATAGGTATTGCTGTAGCTATTATGATTAAGGTTTTAGGTGAGGATAGTTTAGTAAAAGCAATAATAATTGGTGCTGGAACTTCTTTAGTATTATTTTTAATATTTAAGGTATTTCTTGGAGTACCGCTGCCAAATAGTTATATAGGATTATAACAGGAGGAAAAAATGGGAAATTTATTTGAAAATTTAGCACTGGGTTTTTCTATACTTCAAGACCCTATTGTACTTTTATATTCATTGGCCGGTGTTTTAGCCGGTGTAATAATAGGTGCATTGCCCGGATTAGGTCCATCAGTAGGAATTGCAGTTCTATTACCGCTTACTTATGGAATGGATGCATCTTCAGGATTAATCCTTCTTTGTGGAATATATTACGGAGCAATGTATGGAGGCTCTATAACCGCTATTCTAATAAATACTCCTGGTGATTCAGCTGCAATAATTACATCACTTGATGGTTATCAGCTAACGCAGAAAGGGCAAGCCGGGAAAGCATTAGGTATGGCAGCTTACGCTTCTGTAATTGGAGGGACGATTTCAGTTGTAGCATTTATGATTCTTGCTCCCGTTATATCAAGTTATGCCTTAGCTTTTGGATCATCAGAATACTTTGCTCTAATGATACTGGGGCTGACATCTATTGCAGGAATGACGGGAGATTCTCCGTCAAAGGGATTTTTAGCTGTATTTACAGGTTTATTTATTTCATTGATTGGACTGGATCTTGTAACTGGAGCTCAGAGATATGTATTTGGCAATGTAAACCTATATTCAGGAATAGATTTTATACCGGTAGCCATGGGATTGTTTGGTATAGCAGAGATTATTAGTGTTAACAGTGGAGAAGATATTACCATTGATAAAGAATCGATTAGAATAAAGAATCTATTTCCAAATAAGCAAGAATGGAAGGATTGCAGTCCACATATTGGTCGAGGAACGGTTTTAGGATTTTTCACAGGAATGCTTCCAGGGGCAGGAGCCACTATTGCTTCATTCCTTTCGTACAGTATGGCTAAGAAAACCTCTAAAAGAGGAGATAAATTTGGTACAGGACTACTTGAGGGGGTTGCGGCACCGGAATCAGCCAATAATGCTGCTTCGATGGGTGCAATGGTTCCAATGCTTACTCTTGGTGTACCCGGTTCAGGAGCAACCGCAATAATGATGGGAGCTTTGATGATGCTTGGTATAACCCCGGGCCCCTCGTTTTTTATAAAAGAAGCAGAGGTGGCATGGTCCCTTGTTGCAAGTATGTATATAGGAAACATATTTTTGTTATTGCTTGGAATATTAGGATTACCTCTATTTGTAAGAATCCTTAAGATTAAAGCCCCTACACTTAATGCAGTTGTATTTGCATTTATTCTGATAGGTTCTTATGCTCTTGAAAACTCATTATTTACTGTTGGTGTCACAATATTCTTTGGAGCAGTAGGATACTTTTTGAAAAAACTCAAGGTTCCTGCGGCACCGACCGTATTGGGAATTGTTTTAGGATATCTTACAGAATCAAATTTGCGTCAAGCTCTTATTATAGCAGATGGAAGCTTTTTCGGTGTTATTGCAAAGCCCATAACTGCAGTAATATTAATATTTGCAGTATTATTGTCTTTTGGAACACCTATTACTGAAATTATTAAAAGAAGAATAGCTAAGAAACCAATAGTGCAGTAAAGAGAGAATGCTTTTCTCAGTTCAAAATACAGAACTGTGAATATAAAAAATTAATAAGGAAAAAGGAGAAAGAGATGATTAAAAAGATTTTAACCTTATCATTAATAATGATGCTTTTATTAGTCGGATGTAATTCACAAGATACTCCGGAAACACCTAACACAGAAACACCTAACACAGAAACACCCGACACAGAAACTGGGTGGGTACCGACAGAAGATGTAGAATTTATTATTCCATTTAGTGCAGGTGGAGGTTCAGATGTGTTTGCTCGTAAAATAGTAGAGGTTATTCAAAGGAATAAGCTGGCACCGGTAAACTTTATTCCTACTAATAAACCCGGCGGATCCGGAGTTGTTGGATACACTTACTTGAATGGCAGGGGAACAGATAACGAGTATGTAATGGCTACAACAAGTTCAAGCTTTTATTCACAGCCGTTATCCGGGCTTTCGCCGTTGAGTTTGAATGATGATTTTACCTATGTTTCACATCTTGTAAAAGACCCGACCCTGTTTGCTGCAGGCAAACATATTGGATTAAATACTTTAGAAGAAGTTATTGATTATGCTAAAGCTAATCCAAGGGTGTTAAAATATGGCGGGACAGGAAATGTATCTGATGATGCTATACTAATGTACATGATTAATGAATTAACAGGTATTGAATTAGTTTACGTACCATATGATTCAGGAGCTGAGGTTTTAGCTGCAGTTTTGGGAGGACATATAGATGTTTGTGGAATTTCGCCTTCTGAAGGAGGAGAACATCTTCAGACAGGAAACTTAGTACCATTAGCTGTTTCTGCAGATGAGCGTCTTGCAATACTGCCTGATGTTCCCACATTTATTGAATCCGGATATGAAATCAACCATCAACAAAGCAGAGGAGTTGTTATGAATGCTGATGTACCTGAAGAGGTAACAAAATATTATTCAGATCTATTTAAAAAGGTAAGTGAAACACAGGAGTGGAAGACATTTACGGAAGAGAATGTTATGGCTGAAAGTTATATGGACTATGAAGAGTATGTACAGTTTAGTTCTGAACTTGCAGAGCAATACCAGACTTTCATGGAAATGATTGAAAGGAATCAGTAGATAAGCTTAAGTATATTTAGTTTATAGTAAATTCTTAATAATAGCCTGAATATCAGTAAGGCAAATCAGGCTATTATTAATTTATATTAATGACATAGAAGGAGAATTCAGATGCTAGTTAATAAAGAATTGTGTATTGGTTGCGGATTATGTATACCATATTGCCCAGTAAGTGCAATAACCATAGTTAATAAAAAAGCTGTTATTGACCAAGACATATGTACTGAATGCGGTACATGTGGGCGAAAAAATATTGTAAAATGTCCAACAAGTGCATTTTATGACAGAGAAGATGTAACTAAACATCCTCGTTCAATCAGAAAGTTTTTTAGTGATCCAACAGCCACCCATGTTGAAACAAAAGTACCGGGACGCGGAACTGAAGAAGTCAAAACAAATGATGTTACCGGCAGAGTTGATAAAAAGCATTATGGTATAGCCATCGAAATGGGTCGTCCAAGTGTAGCTGCAAGTTATCGGGATGTAGAGAAAATGACTATGGCGTTAGCAAAATTCAATATTGAATATGAACCTTGTAATCCAATTAAGTTTTTGTTTGAAGACGAGAAAAAAGGAACCTTAACAAAAGATGCTCTTGAACAAAGAGTTATTTCTACTATTATTGAATTTAATGTAGAAAAAGATCAACTTGTACCTGTTCTTCAAACAATTTTGGAAACGGGACAAACTCTTGATACTGTTTTTTCACTTGACTTAATTGCACGTTTTAATAATCCAACAAAAATGCCTGAGATACCAGAACTTTTGGAATTAGGATTAGAACCCAGACCAAACAATAAAATAAATCTTGGTATGGGAAGACCATTGAAGGAGGCATAAAAGATGAGTCATTCATTGCATAGAAGAGGAAGTAAATGTTCACTAAAAGATGATTTTGTTTTGCTGGTTACACCGGCTGTTAATATTAATCATAAGGATTCAGGACCAAAATTATGGAAGATACTTAATATAGTAACCGAAGTAGGTCCTAATAATATTGGTTCTTATGAGACCGGTACCATTTACACCGGTGTTACAATTGATGATATTCGTAATAATATGCCGGAAACTCCACGTGTAAGATGTTGTTTTGACAGCAAGGATAGTATGTTTGAAGTATTAAAAAGAATAAAAGAAGAGGATTTAGGACTTTCTATTACAGTAAGCGGTCTAAATGATGATATTTTAGATATGTGCCAAGAACTTGATATAAAGCCGCACTCTGTGAATTATTCCTTTGGTATTCATGGTGCAACTGAGAAACTGCCACCTGAAGAAGTTCTGGAGGTTTTGACCATGTGTGGTCATGGAATGATTTCTAAAAATTTGGTAGCAAAGGCAATTGATCAGGTTAAGAGAGGTAAAAAGACACCTCATGAAGCAGCAGTAATGGTTGCTCAACCATGTGTATGTGGTATTTTCAATGTTTCTCGAGCGGAGAAACTATTTTCAAAATATATTGAAAAGTAAAAGTCGTATTGAGGAGAGATGAAATGAAAAATTTCAAGGGAATTTATACACCAATAGTCACCCCTTTTTATGAAAATGAAGAAATCAATTATGATTATTTAGAACATAATCTTGACAAATGGGGACAATCAAATCTTGATGGTATTGTAGTTCTTGGTTCAAATGGGGAATTTGTTTATCTAAATGAACAAGAAAAATTAGATGTAATAAAATTTGTAAAGAAAAACTTTACACAGGATAAGAATATACTCGTTGGAACATACTGTGAATCTACAAAAGCAACTATTGAACTTAGCAAGAAAGCAGCAGATTATGGTGCAGATGCAGTACTTGTTCTTCCGCCAAATTACTATAAAGGCGCAATGGCAAAGGATGAAACTTTACTAAGACACTATACTGAAGTTGCAGATGCTTCACCTGTTCCGCTATTTATATACAACATGCCAGGAAATACAGGTATAAACATTAATTCTTCGGTTATAGCAACGTTGGCCAAGCATCCAAATATAGTCGGAATTAAGGATACATCAGGTAATATTGTACAAATAGCTGAAACTGCAAGAGACACAGATGACAATTTTGCTATATTTGCAGGCAATGCAGGATATTTGTTAGCGGCACTTGAGGTTGGTGCCCAGGGAGCAACACTTGCTTTAGCGAATATTCTTCCTGATGAATGCTGTAAATTAGTCTCTTTGCATAAAAAGGGTAATCATGAAGAAGCAAAAGAATTACAACATAAAATGTTGAAAATAAACACAGCTGTAACTGCAAAATTCGGTATCGGCGGTTTAAAATATGCTTTAGATTTGCTGGGATATAAAGGCGGGTATGTAAGAAGACCTCTTATGAATGTAAATAATGAAAGTGCCGAGATAATTAAAAACCTGCTTAAGGAATTCGGTGCACTCTAAAATTAAACCTATGTATACCGAACGGTATGTACTGTAGTGTTCGAGGGCGATTAAATTCGCCCTCGAAATTTAGCAGACTACTCTTTATAAGCCATAAGCTCAGAAATTGTTTTAGCAGTATCTATTATAATATGCTTATTGATATCAATCTGCTCCATAGTCATACGTGTAATAGGCCCTGAAACGCTTATTCCTCCAATATACTTTCCGGAATAATCTTTTATACCTGCAGCTATGCAACGTGCACCTAATTCACATTCTTCATCATCAAGAGCATATCCTTGGGAGTTGATTTTTTCGAGCTCTTTAATAAGCCCTTCCTTATTTGTAATAGTATTTGGAGTTAATGCTGTTAATCCTTTTAATGCTATTACTTGATTAAGCTGTTCAGAGTCATAATTAAGCATCAATATTTTTCCCACTGCCGTTGAATGAAGAGGTGCTACCTTTCCTATGCGTTGAGTAATTTTTAGCATTCCGTCGGGACCGTCAATAACATCTAAATAAATTACTTCCATATCTTGTTCAATTGCCAAGCAAACGGACTCTTTGCATTTTTTTGAAAGTTCAAGCAAAAATGGGTGAGCAATATCCCGTATGCTTGTCTGCGAACTGACAAGACCCCCAATCAGCGTAAATTTCAGAGAAAGAGAATATTTTAAGCTAATAGGGTCTTGATTTGCATATCCACTGGATACTAAGGTATTAACTAATCTTAAAACAGTGCTGGCAGGCATATCTACTTTGAGAGCAATGTCCTGAAGACGCAGCGGCTCTCTGCTATCTGCCATGATTTCTATAATTTGAAATATTTTTTCCACAGATTGATTTATTTTTGATAATTTTTTAGGCATTTTACCCTCCAAAAATTGATTTTACATTGTAAAATTATATTACTATTTTAGTATAGCATAAAATCGATAAGTTGGAAACAATATAAGAATAAATAGAATTAAAATATAGTTGACTTAAACCCGAAAAAAGGGTATTATATATATAAAGAAATTACATTTCACATAGTGAAATGTAAAGGAGGGTATTATGAAAAATAAAAAATTAGTTATGATTCCGGGACCCACTCCCACAGTAAGAACAATTAATGATCAAATGGGAAGAGAAACAGTTGCATTTGGTGACCCTATTTTTGTTAAGGACTTTGGTGAACTAATAGTGGATTTAAAACAAATGTTGAGAGTTGACGGCGAATGTTTTGTTGTAGCCGGCAGCGGAACAATGGCTATGGAAATGGCAGTTGCTAACGTTACAAAAAGAGATGATAATATATTAATAGTATCTAATGGATTCTTTGGTGACAGATTTATTGATATTTGTACCAGGAAAGGTCTTAATGTAGATGTATTGTCTGCTGAATGGGGAGATGTTGTTTCTCCGGAAGCTGTTGAAGAAAAATTGAAAGAAAAGAATTATGCGGCAGTTACCGTAACACATGTGGATACTTCAACCGGAGCTCGTGCACCGATTGAGAAAATAGGTGAAGTTTTAAAGAAATTCCCTGACACTATATACATAGTAGACGGTGTTGCAGCTACAGCAGGCGAAAGAGAATATGTCGATGATATGAATATTGATATATTGTTTACAGGCTCTCAAAAGGCATTTGGAGTTGCACCGGGTCTTGCCATAGTATGGGCAGGAAAGAAAGCACTTACAAGAAGGAAATCTTTAGGGACTATTCCTGAATATTTCATTGACTTTGAAAAATGGATACCAATAATGAACGACCCGTCAAAATATTATGCTACTCCTGCGGTAAATATGGTTTGGGCTCTTAAAGAATCAGTAAGACTAATAAAAGAAGAAGGACTCGAAGATAGATATGATAGACATGCCAGAGTATCCAACGCTTTTAATGATTCTCTCGAGGCAATAGGATTTAAGGTTTTAGCTAAAAAAGAACACAGATGCAATACTCTTTCAACTGTTTTGTATCCTGAAGGAATAAATGATGCAGAATTCAGAAAGGTATTAGCTGAAGAAGGCGCAATAGTAGCAGGAGGACTTGCGGCATATGCAGGTAAAATGTTTAGAATAGGACATATGGGTAATATTGATGACCACACAGTTTATTCAGCGATTGCAGCTATCGAAAGAACATTGATTAGATTAGGATACAAGTATGAAATAGGAATTGGTCTTAAAACATTGCTCGAAAAAATGTAATATTTTAATATAAAAGCAGCAAACTATTGTTTAGCTGCTTTATTTTTAAAATAATAAGAAATAAATTCTTCTTTATAATGAGAGCACT
>Ga0265294_10007646_pt1 | contig 12765 bp, 10 predicted proteins | sample MunlanPumphouse3_FD_192504 | JGI IMG/M metagenome (GOLD analysis project Ga0265294, IMG submission 192504) | Groundwater microbial communities from a municipal landfill in Southern Ontario, Canada - Pumphouse #3 | ecosystem: Environmental > Aquatic > Deep subsurface > Groundwater | place... | reverse complement strand
ACCTTCAAGGTATCAATACCAAACATTTCCATAGTATTCAGGGTGATCAGCAAACCTGCAACAATCAAGTCCTCCCTCCCCTTCTCCAATCCCGGTATCCTGAGACGTTCTTCGAGCGAAAGTGGCAGCAGCCTTTCATAGATATCCCTGATCTTTGCTTGCGATACAGTGACATTATTAACCTTGCGGTAGTCGTAATCCGTCATTTCCATACTTATCGCAGCAATTGTAGTTGCCGTCCCGGCCGTTCCGATCAACGGGATACATTTGTTGGCGCGAAATCCGGTCAACTCCAGCTCTTGCCATAGCGCATCAAGCTCCCTGCTGATTTTTTCCTGCATGGCATCAGGCGTCACTTTGCCTTCGGTCAGTCTGACAACCCCCAGCGGCAGACTACGAGTGAATTGTACAGCTCCTCCTTGAGCCAGAGTATACTCGGTACTGCCACCGCCGATATCAAACAGAAGCATTTCATTGTATTTTTGATCCAACCCGGCAAGAACGCCGACAAGAGTAAGTGCCCCTTCTGTTGTTCCGTTAATAATCGAAAGTGAAATTCCGGTTTCCTGGCGCACTTGTTCCACAAATGCATGGCCATTGATTGCGTCGCGGACTGCACTTGTGGCAACGGCCCGCAACTGCATATCACCATATTCCCGCATAATTGCGGCGAAGCGCGACAAGCAGCACAATCCTCTTTCCAGAGCATCCCGGGAAAGCCCTTGATCGCGGGTGAATCCACCACCCATGCGTACAATCTCACGTTCGAGATGTATGTGAACAAGGCTGCCATCCGCATTCCTATCCGCAATCAGCAACCGGGCAGTATTTGTCCCGAAATCAATGGCAGCAATCCTGTCTCTCATTCCGTTTTCCTTCCCTGAGTCGCTATCACATTCCAGCAAAGTTCCGCTATGTTCATAAAGAGCTCGGCTAGTTCGGAAAAAAACAGGGCTGATCGGGGTGAGCAGACACCTGTGCTGATCCTGTTGAAATGTGTCTGTTTTATTTCCTGAAAGACAATTCGCACATCATTTTTTGCCGTGCTGATTTCGCTATCATCCGGGCGTTTGCCATGTAAAACCAGATCCCCTGCAAGAGAGAAGGTCAAGCTGACAACATCGGCAAAGCGTTTAAGGTCATTCATGGCAGCGTCTGAGAAAATTACACCAGCCTCTTTCTTGGCTACTATTCTTTCAAGTATCTCCTCACAGCGATCACCAATATGCTCAAGGTCTGACACTGTCTGTAGCAAACCAGGGATATCATAACTAATCTCCGGACTATTGGACGATCCGGCAAGAGCAGCCAGAAAAGCCGTAATCTCATGATTCAAGGAATCAAGCACCTGCTCATGTTGTCTGACGGTTCCAGCCCGTCGGGCATCAAAATCCAAAAGTATTTCACGTATATCTGCATACATGAAAGACGCCACCGACATCATGCGGATAATTTCCTTACGTGACTGTTCAAGAGCTAGTAACGGAGTATTGAGAATCCGCGCATCAAGGTAACTTGCACATGGTTGTTGTGCTGTGCCATTTCTCCCCGGACATTCCGTTGAGCCCAGATTGCGGGATACAATTCCGCTGAGTGCGCTTATAACAAAAGCAATTAACAGGCTTGCGGCAGTGTGTATCCAAGTAAGCTGAATATAGAGTTCCTGCCCGGTGGGTTTGGTGTTTATCGCTATAAGCGGGAGTCCATGCAGGGTTATCAGATGAACCATGCCTGGTATGATCCCTACGAGCAATAGACTTACAACAAGCGTTATGAGCATAAATGCCAAGGCGATCCGACGTGAAACAAATCTGCCGGCAACTGACGCCAGCAGACCCATCGCGGCTATTCCTGCAAATCCGCCTGATACCATAGCGCAAGCCATTGCCAGCTCTAGATTATGACTTATTGACAATGCTGAAATAACTGAGACGGAGGAGCGTACTGACTGGACAAGGCAAGATACAATGCCGCCAAAAAAATATGACAAAAACGGATTGGAAAAAAACCGGTCACTCAAAAAAACGTACAATGGATGATGTTCGAATGGTCTAAAGCTTCCTTCAAGTAGTGCTAATCCAAAAAAGAGAAGACCAATGCCCAAAAGAAGATTACCAGCATTGGCAAATCGTCTTCTGCGGGCAAACAAATTGATTAAAACACCTGCGAAAATCAGAGGAGTGGCAACAAGACTATACGGAATGGCAGGGAAATGAAGGGAAAGAGATGCGCCTACAAGTACTCCTCCGAGGATGCTTAATGCTTGAAAAGCTGTAATAACTCCGCCATTTGCAAGACCCAATGTGATAATGACCGCTGCACTCGCAGAATTGAGTAACAGTGACATCAGAACACCGAGAAGCAGAGAAAATATCCGATTTGAAGTAAGCGCAGCCAATATGACCCTGATGCGATCATTGACTACCGTACGGATACCATCAGACATGAAACGCATGCCGAGTAGAAAAAGTCCGATACCACCCAACGCGCCCTCAAACAGACTGAGAGGCATAATTTGCGCCTTTTATGATCATTGGCCTGCCTTGCTAACCAGAAAGAGTATTTCTGTTCTGCGATTCTTTCTTCGTCCGTCAACAGTACTGTTATCCGCAATCGCCGTGGATTTGCCAAAACCCTTTATAAAGATCTTACTCGCCTTGATACCCTCATGGTTGATCAGATAGGTTGCTACGGCAATGGCCCTTTTAAGTGAAAGGTACATATTATACGGTAATGAACCAATAGCGTCAGTATGGCCATCAACCTTCAGATAGAGCCCCTTTTTATCGTTCCTGATCTGATCTGCAACCTCAGAAAGCATTTTAATGCCTTCATTGGAGAGCGTCCATTGATCAAAGCCAAAGGTAACGTCGGGAACCCTGAATTTTCTATAAACCGTCATACGCTCCGGAACAACAACTACTGCGGGAATAGCGGTTTGCGAGCCTTTTACATCAATCCCATACAGGGGCGTTATACCGCGGATAGTATTCATTGTATAGTCTATGGCGCTTGCTTCCTTATCAAGAGTTTTACGGGGAACATTCAGGGATATTTCTTCATCGCGGGATCTCAAAGGAACTTCGATGGGGATGCCCGCCGATGTCAGGTTGGAGGATGCCTGCTGAGGAGCAATCGTTATCTGCCCATATGGCTTGATAATAACATCTTCCTTATCAGCATCAATCTCAACTTCAAGCTTACTGAGCGGTGTTGTCTGCGGTGAGGATGCTTTGAGAAGTAATGTCGAGATTGGAATGATTTTGAGTTGTTTAAGCACTGCCTTCTGCTTATTGTCTATTGTTTTTTTCCCTGCGTGTGGAATCGGCTTAACATATGAACCAACGTCCTGGCACGAACTTATCCCGAAAACCAACCGCATTTCAGTGTTATTGTTACCAAATCCTGTTCCTGCTGAAGCATTCAGTGTCAAATGCGGAGAAAGATAATACTGCAGACCGCCGGAAGCCTCCATACTGTAATCGTCAGTGAAGCGCCGACCGGCGATGCCGGTAACTTCCCCTGACACCTTGAGTCGAGCAAGCAGCATGTATTCAAGGCCAGCGCCAAAGAGGATTTCATTATCCTTTGCAACTCCATTGACAGATCCGGGAAAGAGATAGCCTCCGTAAAGGTGAATGCCTGCATTGCCTTTGGAATATGAAGCTATGAGCTTTGTTGAGAGGTCTGTAGCGCCATCTACAGCCATATTTTCTGAAACATGCCTCTGAGCCAGAAAATCTGCCGACATCTTGAATAATGAGTCTCGACTACCAAGAAAGCGGAGTTTTGTGCCAATATCCAGAGTACCTCGACCAGAGGCATCCTCGTCAGCATTAAAAAGAATATTGGGATATGCCCCGTAGACTTCCCAGAAAGTACCAATACCAATGGTTATACTTACCGGAACGATCAAAGCATTTTTTTGAAGTTGCTTGCTATTCCTGCTGTAGTTCGACCATGCGCCAATACAGATATTTCCAGAGTCAAGAGTATCGGCCGAGGGGACATTGATTAGACCGGTAGAACCAGTCTGACCAGGATTTGCAAGTGCGGCGGTTGCCGACAAGATAACAAATGCCATGACAAGAATATGGAAAAATCTCATGAGGATAGTCGTTATCCCAGAATCCTTTCTTTCAACTCTTTACCTACCTTGAAAAAGGGAAGTTTTTTGGGGCGAACGGTTATAGATTCTCCGGTTTTGGGATTCCTTCCGGTATACGTAGTGTAATCTTTAATCACAAAACTGCCGAGTCCACGTATCTCAATACGGTCACCAACAACCATCGCCTCTGTCAAGGAGCTGAAAATAATGCTGACAACATCTTCAGCACGCTTATTGGAAATATCCTTTGTGACCGACAACTGCTCAATGAGTTCGGATTTATTCATTACATCCTCCAGAGTATAGCCATTACAGGCTTTGAAATCAAACTGAACTTACTAATTAATGCCCACATCCCTTGATGTAACTTTTAAAAACATTTTCAGCTTCTTGCAGGCGATCACAATGCATCAGAACGTCGTGCAGTTTTTCCGCGGCGGGCCGGGAATAAGCAGACGACAGTAACATTCCATAGCACCTTATCGCTCCATCGGAATCCCCGCGCATCTGAAAAACATCCCCCCGCAAAAGGAGCGCATGCTCCGAAAGAATATCATCAGCAATCATTACATCAAGGCGATCCAGAGCTTCATCAAAGCGTTCACTTTCAATCAAAAGTAATGCCAAACCAAGATGAGGTAGTGGGTTGGCGCTGTTTTCACCAATTGAATCAAGTAGACACTCTTCAGCCAGCCGTGCATTCCCGGTCCGGTAAAGAATCATTCCTTTTTCATAGCAGTAAATATCGCGAAAATCACCTTCAAACCAATTTTCAAGCAATTCCAAGGCATTTTCATGATCATCCTTACTTACAGCCAGATACATACTTGCAAATTCATCTCCCAATGTAGCGTAGCGGCTATACATTTCACCCGGAAGTTGTCGAATTAGCAGATCATAATAATCCGATAAAGATAGATCAGTGGTATCATTATGAGTATCTGCATCTGTTTCAGGGACTTTTGACGCACAAGAACGACATGAGCCGCCAGAGGAAGCTAATCTATTTGTTTCATTGTTTTTTTCAGCTTCATCAACTTTTTCCGCAAGAGAGGCAAGCATGGCCTCCGCCTTTTCCCGTAATTGAAGATCATCTGTCAGTGTTTTTGCCAGTTCAAGGTGTTCTGCTGCCTTGTCATAAGCTCCGGATGTGATGGCATGCTTTGCCTCGCGGAGATTCAGCTCAGCCAGCGCCCTGTTAGCCAAAGCTATTTTCGCCAGAAATACTGTTGAAGTAGAGTCAGCAGAGTCACCATTTTTATTATCCGGGTACCGTTGCAGTCCATTCTCATAGACGCTGCGAGCTTCATAGTATCGTTCCTGTTCAAAGAGGCGTTCACCCTTTGCCAAATAATCATCCGCAGTCTTTGAAAATACTTTTGAAAAAAATGCCACCGGTTTTCTCCTCCTTAAACTCGCTGAAGCAGTGTAATGCTTTCAAGGTGATATGTTTGTGGAAACATATCGACCGGTATACTCTTAAAAACACTGAACCCCCCTGCCAACAGAAGGCCGCAATCCCGTGCCAGGGTGCTGGGATCACAGGATATATATATAATCTTATCCGGGTTAAGCCGACAGATCTCTCCTACCGTGTCTGCTGCCCCGGAACGTGGCGGATCAAGGATAACAACATCGTAATGGCGGCGATTATCGGCAAGACGTCTAACTCCCTTGGCAGCATCCGAGGCAATATATTCAGCATTATCTATCCCATTAAGTTGGCAATTGTCAACCGCTGACGCAATGGAATACACATTCTCTTCGATCCCGGTAATAGTGGCGACATCATATGCAAGTGGTAACGAAAAATTACCATTACCGCAATAAAGATCCAACACTCGCTCATCTCCGCCCAAGCAGGCAAGCTCCCTGATAATATTGAGCATGGCACGGTTCTGGGCACTGTTGACCTGAGAAAATCCACCGGGTCGAAAGATAAGCGAGCAAGTGGATGCATCGACTCCACCACCTGGCAGAGAATACGCAAGAATCCCGGACCCACTCACTCTCCGCAACGAAGATTGCGTACCTGTTTGCAGAAACACGCCAGTCAAAGGTTCCAATGAGCAATGGTTCTTTTCAAAGAACGCAGCAACCCTGTCAGGGTCACGCCCGATGTATTTAATGATTGCCACAACCCCTTGTTCACCACAATCAATGTTGATCTGAGGGATTGCAGCTGACTCCGGAAATGATGACAGAACATCCCGTAAACAGAACAATGCCTCATTAATTACCGGCAGGACAATGGGACAGCCTTGTGTGGCATCCTCAACAACATGGGAAGCATGCCGATAAAACCCGATCCGAAGCTTGTCCGCACCGCCATGCAGCTTGAACTGAACGCGACTGCGATAACCGTACTGTTCGGGCGCCCGTACTATCTCCGAGACCTTTTCAACCGGTACACGAGCACCACGCCAAAGCGCGTCAACAAGAAACTGTCTTTTTGCATCCACTTGAACTGGATACGCTATATGCTGCCAACCACACCCGCCGCATGAATTGAACAAAGGACAGGGTGGCACAACCCTGTGATGTGAGGGAGTAATAATCCCGGCAATTCCGGCTGTCAGATAAGAGCGTTTCTCGGCAGTGATATTAACGAGCAACTCATCGCCAGGGCAACTGAGTGGAACGAAACAGACCTTCCCGTTGATTCGACCTATTCCATTACCACCAAAGGCAAGTTTCTCGATATGGACACAAGCAACTGTCATTAGCGATAATATGCGGTAATTGTATTAGATTTACAGACCTTTCCGTATTCACTCAACACGAATCGGCTTGGAAAATCAGGACGGAACAGATAGGTAAGAACATTGGTCTCAAATGACTCCAGCAGTCTGCATCTCACAGCATCAACCTCGGTTGCAGGCACCGCCATCTTTTCAAGGGTACGCTTGAAACAAACCGTAGTCCCCAGACGCCTGAGGGCATCCTCATGCTCTGATACAGAGCCAAACCAGTCGCCACACAAAGGAACTTCAGCGGTTACCTGGAGGCGGACATGGTAATAGCCGCCATAATAATGGCTGCTAACATCATGGATAACAGCTATGATCCCATCCGCCAAATGACATTCTCTGATAATGTTTTCACTACTCATGGCAGCGGCTTTCCAACAGACGCGCTAACTCAAGCAGCTTGCGGACTACAAGCCCCTCCAGAAGCTCACCCTTTTCAGCAGTTGCCTTGCCAGGGTCACCCCATACCCCGCCCGGCCAATAACGACGCTTATCACGCACCAATATTCCAGCAGGAAACCTGGGAAATTCGCGAGGGGCGCTACCTTGTACCAGGTGGGGATGACTGTGGAGGATGCGTGAGGTTTCAATCTCACCGGCATGCGAGTCGCCCGGTGTCTCGATAAGCCCCCTCCCCTCTTCCCGCGCCAGATCAAACTCGGTTACCACGGCAATAGCAATATCGGAGAATTCTGCTATCAGCTCCTCGCCAGCATCCTGAAGCGCCATGCAATGAGCGCCTCCGGCATGCCCGGAAAGAACGATAAAGTTGCACAGACCATGTCCTCGCAATGATCGGACTATATCCTTGAGCAACGATTTCAGGGTAGCAGTCGAGATGGATATCGTACCAGGATGACAAATCGTGGAACGACAGTTGCCATAATGTATTGGTGGCGCCACAAACAGGGGAAACTGCTGAGCGGCCTTTTTGGCAACCTCATAAGCCTCGATAGTATCAGTTGAGAGAGGAAGATGTGGCCCATGTTCTTCTACCGAGCCAAATGGAATCAGCACTGTTCTGGAGCGGGAGAGACCTTCTTCAAACCCGGTCATGGTCATTTCTTCAATCAGCATCTTTTTCAGTATATCCTTTCACGGACAATATCCTGACAATTTACGCATATTTACAGAAGGAACACATATATCATAGACCTCGGCAAAGATGTTTGTAAAATATTCGGGAGGCGCTACAGCCCGCTTATCTCCCGATCCTTTGGATATTCTATAATTATTCCGAAGCTGATCTCCCGTTTTTCACCCGGCTTTACGTACAGTTTCCAGGTCAAAACGCCATCGGACTTGATTTCATCCGGTTTCAGACTCGGTTCATCCAAGGCTACCGTAATCTCATCATCCCCTGCCAACGGCAATTGGTCGCGAACGATCATCGTCTGGGCTTCTTTACGGAAATTTTGGACCTCGATACGATAACGGTAACTCATACGGTTCTTGCCGAACAGTCCCGCCTCCTTGTGGCTCTTCAACTCCTCGCGCTTTACCGTGACCTGATCGTCAACGCCAAAATACAGATCGAATTTCTCTCCTACAGCCACCTTCTTCAGCTGTGAACTTCCGCTGAAGTTGTCACCGGTAAAGATGTTTACCCGACCCGCCAGGAGCGGAAAACCCGCGCGGTTGATAATTTCTGACTTGAGATATACGCTGGCAGCCAGCTTGGGAACCGCAAGGAATTCCAGTGTCAACGGCATGTTTTCGATGGCCACCACACAACCGTGTTGAGTGCCGTCCGATAGGATGTCAACCTTCCGCGGTATGATGAAGGAAACCGAGGTCTGTTCCTCAGCCACTTGTGCAGTCCCATAGGTTGCCGGGGCTTCAGTTTCTGCGGCTTCTTCCACAGTGTCAGCCCTGAATGAGGCACGGGCAGCCTTCTTGTAAGCGCTCCCAGGCGCGGATGACATTACGGACATCTGCATAGGCGGCTGCGGACGGTAGAAGGCGACCCTCCATGGAAACAGCTCGGGGGGCGTTCCACCCACAGCTGGCCGGGAGGTGGATAGTGATAGATCAACAGCTTGCCAATCTTCTCCGGTCTGCTGGCGCACCAGAGCCCTGAATGTAAGCTCGGCCGTTTTCCCGTCAGCGTTCAGGCGCACATCATAGGAGGGTTCCCACCCTGCCTGTGGGAGGACACTATTCAGATTCAGGGTCAGGCTCCCCTCGCGGGTCACCTCCAGACTCACCTCCACCGTTTTGGTCTCCATGCGATGCGAACCAATGGCCTGATCGCGTTGCAGCCGCAAAGCATTGATACGATCTTTAAGCTGTTGTTTATCGAAATCCAGATCGCGGGTTTGTTCCTCAACCCGGGTCACACCACTACCTACAAAGGTCAACGCCTCATTCAGCTCGATCGAGGTCGGCTTGCCCACAGCCAACTCCTTGGAAATGCGTTCACCCCAGGCAACCTTGATGGAATCAATAAAACTCTTCTGGGCCGCCAGGGCCGCTTTCTTTGCATCCAGACTCCCAACCTTGCGCTCCAAAGTCAAGATATCCTCTTCCAGTTCCTTAGCCCGCTTTTCAGGCGTCTGTTCCACAAAAGACCGTTTAATCTCCAATCCCAGGATGGTGGAAGCAGCACTCCCCTTACCTGATATCCGCACTGAATCATCCTGGATCAGGGTAGGCAAGGCCTCAAAGGCGACCACGTAGTTTCCCGGTTTCAGGGACAACATAGCAGTACGAGTGGTCATCGCACGGTCAGGATAGACGGTTACTGCGGTGATGCGGGGTATGACTACCAGACGATTAATCTCGGTACCGCCCACAAAAGCTGGCGCCATGACAAAGATCAACAACAACAAGGTTCGCAATAAAAACATGGAGAACTCCTCTCAAAGCAAGAATAAAAACAAACCATACAATTATCAACGATCGACACATATTAGGCATGTAAGCTTCCGACCTATTGCATTTGAAAAATGTGATGCTAAAATTTAAACTATATCTAATCAAGGCTTGAATCAATTGTATAGTTTTACAAACATGTTAATCGGGAGAATTATGGAGATTATCGGCGATAATAAAATTACAGGAACACTCCTCTATGTAGAGGACGACCTGGATATACAAAATTTGGTTATCCGTATGTTGGTCAGTAAATTTCCACAACTAAAACTGTTTCGTGCCGAAAACGGTAAAAAGGGACTCGATCTCTTCTCAACCAAGCATCCTGACATAATTGTGACCGACATCAGGATGCCTGTCATGGATGGAATCCAGATGATCAAGGAGATCAAGGCACTCGACAATGATGCACGAATAATTGTCCTTACAGCAGCCAGCGATACGGATTTCATCCTGGAGGCGGTAGATCTCGGCATCAATCATTACGTGCTGAAACCGATTAAAATTGAGAAGTTTATTACTGCAATTGAAAGATGCTTTGAAAACGTCAACATGAAGAGGCGGCTCTGCAAACAAAACGAGGAAATCCGGCGTATGGCCTACTACGATCTCCTGACCGGCCTTCCTAACAGACAACTATTCAATGAGCTGATACACCAGGCTCTGGCACAAGCAAATCGCAATAACCATAATCGATTATTGGCGGTGCTTTTCCTGGACCTTGACAGGTTTAAGGTTGTAAATGACACTCTGGGTCATAACATTGGTGACAAACTTCTACAGGCAGTTGCACACCGTCTAAAGCAATGCTGTCAACGTAATCGCGATACTGTTGCACGATGTGGAGGGGATGAATTTATAATAATGCTGCCCGAACTCGACAGCACACAGGAAGCAGTCAGGGTTGCCATGAAAATCATTGGCGCCTTTGCCGCACCTTTTATAATTCCGGATCACAAGTTATTTATCGGTGCGTGCATCGGCATCAGCATATTTCCCGATGACGGCACTGATGGTGAAACGCTCGTCAAGCACGCTGACATGGCAATGTATCGTGCCAAGGAAGGGGGACGAGGGCGTTACCACCTCTATAACCAGACAATGGATGCCTATGCTTCACAACGGTTAATCATGGAAAACAGCATGCGCCTGGCGTTGCAAAAAGGAGAATTCTTCCTCAATTACCAACCCGAGATCAACACCAAATCCGGGCAAATCATCAGCATTGAAGCATTGTTGCGTTGGCAACATCCAAGTATGGGCGTTATACTGCCTGACCAGTTCATCCCATTGGCTGAAGAAAACGGATTGATTGTTCAGCTCGGTGAATGGGTGCTACAGTCTGCCTGTGCCCAAAACAAGGCCTGGCAGAACGCCGGAAACCCTCATGTTCGCGTAGCAGTCAACATTTCTGCCCGCCAGTTCCAGACTCATAATTTATCAAATATGATAGAAAACATTCTGATCGAGACTAATCTTGACCCCTGCTGGCTTGAACTGGAGATTACCGAAAGTGTCATGCTTAAGAACATGGATACAACTATTCTGACACTGCGCAGACTGAGCGAACTCGGCGTACACATATCTATTGATGATTTTGGAACCGGATATTCATCACTCAGTGACATCAAAAAACTTCCAATCAAAACCCTGAAGATCGACCAGTCATTTGTAAACAATCTTAATGTCAATTCCGATGACGCCGCCATTGCCACAGCGGTAATCAACATCGCCCAAAGCCTTGGATTAAACGTTATTGCAGAAGGTGTTGAAGTAGTTGAACAAGTAAATTTTCTAACATCTCTTGACTGTTTGGACATGCAAGGTTTTTATTTCTGCAGGCCACTTTCTGTCGTAGAGTTATCCCCTTTTCTACATAAAACCCATTGGCATAAAAAACATAAATCTTAACACAAGACATCACGAATCAATAAGGGAGTCGGAATAAACTGATATACCAAGTACCTTGGTAAAATGAAACTACGGAGAAGATCATGAAGGAAGCCATGTTTTATGTACGGAAAGCAGGTGACCATGTACGGTGTGGTCTTTGCCGGTTCCGATGTCTGATAGGCGATGGCGCTCGAGGTATCTGTGCGGTTCGGGAAAATCAGGGGGGCACTCTCTACAGCCTTGTTTACGGGAAACTGTGTGTCGAGCATGTGGATCCCATCGAGAAAAAACCCCTTTTCCATGTCATGCCTGGCAGCAAATCATACTCCATTGCCACGGTGGGGTGCAACTTCCATTGCAGGCATTGCCAGAACTACACTATCTCTCAGGTTTCGAGCAATGCCACCATCCAAGGCGCGGAACAGACCCCGCAGGAGATTGTGAAGAAGGCCATCGACAATGGTTGCCGTTCAATTTCTTATACCTACACAGAACCGACCATCTTCTTTGAGTTTGCCTACGACACCGCGCGTCTTGCCAAGGCAGCAGGACTCAGTAACATTTTCGTCACCAATGGCTATATCAGCAAAGATGCTCTTGAAACTATTGCCCCATTTCTGGATGCAGCCAATATCGATCTGAAAGGTTTTACCGAAGGATTTTATCGTAACATTGTTCATGCCCGCCTGTCAGAAGTGCTGGATTCGATCATCGAGTATCGCAAACAGGGGATCTGGATCGAGATTACCACCCTGATCATACCGGGTCTTAACGACTCGAACTCCGAGCTACAGGGGATTGCCTCTTTCATCACCAGCAACCTTGGGGTTGATACTCCCTGGCATGTGACTCAGTTTTACCCAACCCATCAGATAACAGATCGCCCCAGGACACCTGTCGAGACACTGCGAATGGCTCGTGAAATCGGCAATGAAGCAGGATTGCGCTTCGTATACGAAGGAAACGTACCCGGTGAAGGTGGTGAGAATACCTTGTGTCCATCATGCTCTGCCCTGTTGATCCAACGCTATGGCTTTCAGATTGAATCCAACAGGATCATTAGCGGCGCTTGCCCCGACTGTGGCCTCTCGATAGCCGGCATCGGCATGTAAAACCACCCGGCGGGCTGCGGAAACAGCA
>Ga0265294_10007645_pt1 | contig 12765 bp, 11 predicted proteins | sample MunlanPumphouse3_FD_192504 | JGI IMG/M metagenome (GOLD analysis project Ga0265294, IMG submission 192504) | Groundwater microbial communities from a municipal landfill in Southern Ontario, Canada - Pumphouse #3 | ecosystem: Environmental > Aquatic > Deep subsurface > Groundwater | place... | reverse complement strand
GGATATTATCAGTCATCAAATTTTTGAAAAACCCGATGATTGGTTTTGGCAACATAAACGATTTAAAAAGTATCATAATGATATGTATACAAAGGAAACTCGTGTATAAGAGTTTGGAAGAGATGGCTTGCAAGCAAGTACTTTTAAACAGCAGTGAGATTTTTAGTATTGAGTTTGAAAATCAAAAATATTGGGTCAAAAAAGCAAGGCAAACCAAACCCAATAAAATACAGGAGTTTTTTTATCGATTATTTCCTTTTGAACTGTTAATGCCATCTTTAGCTAAGAGTGCTTCTGAAGCTTTAGAATATGAGACTTCAAAACTTGAAAAGTTTAGAGCCTTAGGAATAAATGTTCCCAATGTGGTGTATAAATGTGATGAATTTTTTATTTTAGAAGATGTGGGAGAAACACTTAATACGTTAACAAGAAATAGAGCTATTTCTGAGGAAAAAATGTACTATTATGTAGATAAACTGCTTGAAGAATTATCTAAAATACATAACAATAATTTATTTCATGGTGGAGCACAAACGAGAAATTTTACGTATCAAGATGGAAAAGTTTATGCTATTGATTTAGAAGAGAGTTTCGATAAAAGTATTGACACTAAAGTATTACAATTTAGAGATGTGTTGTTATTGTTACTCTCTCTTGTGAAAATAAAAGCAAATTTTGATTTGGATTACACGTATATTATTAATAAATATATTGAACAAACAGGTAGTATTGAAATGGCGAGTAAGCTAAAAAAATTAGTAGGTAAAATATCGTTTTTAATTTATTTAAGTGATCTTTCCTTTGTTCATAAATTACTAGGAAGTGATGTAAAGGGTTTTTTTAAACTCTTTAAAATCTTACAAAAATTATAGAGGGTATGTATGGAAAAATCAGCTAAACGAGTTTTAATTATTCGATGTGGTGCTTTAGGCGATTTGGTCTATTCTACCTCTGTAATAGATGCTTTAAGATTTGAGTATGGAAATGATGTTGTTATAGATTTTGTTACAACACCAACGTGTGCAAAGTTATTTGAAAATGATGAACGTGTTCATCAAAGTTTTCTATTAAAACATAAAAAAATACCAATATTCTTTAGTTCTCAAAAAAAAGAGATTATAAAAGCGTCAAAATATAAACCGTATGATATTCTCATTAATTTTGAAATGGGTAAACAATTTCAATCTTTGACACAAAAAATTGTTGCGAAGAAGAAAATAGGTTGGTTTTGTGAGAATATACACATTACAAAAACACATATGGTTGAAATTTGTAAAGAGTTCTATGCCAGTTCTGTGTCAAAAGAAAATTTAGAAAAGTCCTATCCTAAAGTATATGGGTCAGATTTTGCGATAATCAAAGAAAAATTCAATTTACCCGAACAGTATATTGTGATAAGTCCAAGCAACTCTCATAATAAAAAAAAGAGTTTGAATTATAGGGCTTGGCCACATAAAAATTGGAAAGAATTACTGTTTTTACTTCCTAATAATGTAACCATCGTAATGATTGGAGCAAAAGGGGAAGAAGCTTTTTTTGAGCCGTTAAAACCGTATGGAAATAATGTCATTGATTTAGTAGGAAAAATAAATATTCCTACTTTGATCAGTGTTATTGAAAATGCACAGGCGTTAGTGGTTACTGATACGGGAACCGCACATATTGCTTCTGCTGTAAATACCCCAGTTTTTTGTCTTATAGGACCAACACCAACTGAACAAACAGGACCTTATCAAACGCCTGAAAATAAAGTAGAAATTATCAGCGCAAATTTGCAGTGCAGTCCTTGTTACAAAACTGAGGTAATGAAAAAGTGTAAACACAATCTTTGTATGGAAAAAATAAGTGTCCAAGAGGTCATAAATAGGTTGTTTTTAGCAAAATTATTATAAAATAAATAAGATAATAAAGAGGAAGAAAGTGATGAAAGGCATAATTTTAGCAGGGGGAAGTGGCACAAGGTTATATCCTATAACAAAAGGGGTAAGTAAGCAACTTGTTCCTATTTATGATAAGCCAATGATATATTATCCTTTGTCGGTTTTAATGCTTGCTGGTATTAAGGAGGTATTGATTATCTCTACACCTCATGATTTGCCAAGATTTGAAGATCTGTTAGGAAATGGTTCAGGTTTGGGTATGAAATTTGAGTATATTGAACAACCCAGTCCTGATGGACTAGCACAAGCTTTTATTTTAGGTGAAAAGTTTTTAAATGGCTCAGATGTCTGTTTGGTTTTAGGCGATAATATATTTTATGGTCATGGTATGACAAAATTATTGGCTCAATCGGTTCAAAATGTAAAAACAGAGAATAAAGCCACAGTGTTTGGATATTATGTTAAAGACCCTGAACGCTACGGTGTTGCAGAGTTTAATCAAGTGGGTGATGTGATTAGTATTGAAGAAAAACCTCAAAATCCAAAATCCAATTATGCGGTTGTAGGGTTGTACTTTTACCCAAATGATGTAGTTGATAAAGCCAAAGAAGTAAAACCAAGTGCCAGAGGGGAACTTGAAATTACCGATTTAAATCAAAATTATTTAAATGAAAATCGTCTGAAAGTTGAGCTAATGGGTAGGGGGTATGCATGGTTGGATACTGGAACACATGAGAGTTTATTAGAAGCGGGTCAATTTATTCAAACCATTGAGAAACGACAAAGTCTAAAAGTAGCTTGTTTAGAAGAGATAGCTTATGAAATGGGCTATATTTCAAAAGAACAACTCTTAGAATTGGCACAACCTTTGAAAAAAAATCAATATGGAGAGTATTTAATTCGACGAGCAAATGATAAAAGTCTTGAGGGAAAATATAAATATGACATATAAGAAAACAAAATTTGATGATGTAATTATAATTGAACCATCGGTTTATTCTGATGAAAGAGGTTACTTTTATGAAAGTTTTAAACAATCAGAGTTCAGTGAAAATGTTTGTGATGCGAGATTTGTTTTAGAGTTTGAATCAAAGTCTAAAAAGAATACCCTCAGAGGTTTACATTATCAAGTAGGCGAATTTGCACAATCAAAATTAGTCAATGTCAGTTTTGGCAAAGTCCTTGACATTATTGTTGATATAAAAAAGAATTCTCCTACCTTTGGTGAACATATTATGATTGAATTAAGCAGTGAAAACAACTTACAAGTATTTATTCCTAAAGGGTATGCTCATGGTTTTTTAACGTTAAGTGATGTTGCTGTGATGCATTATAAATTAGACAATTATTATTCTCCTGAACATTATACAGGACTTAATTTTTTCGATCATAAACTTAATATTCAATTGCCTATTAACATAGAAGATTTATGTATATCTTCTAAAGATCAAGAATTGCCAATGCTTGATTCGGCAATTTTATTTTAAGAGAAAAGCTATGAAAAGTTTACTTATAACAGGAGCAACAGGCTTTATTGGCAGTTATTTACTTGATGCTTTGATTAAAAAAAATCAGTTTGAAATTATTGTATTAAAAAGAAAAACTTCAAATACTTTTAGAATAGAGTCTTTGTTGGATAAAGTGGAAGTTTACAATATCGATGAAACTAGTTTAGAAGAAATTTTTAAACAACACAATACTATAGAAGGAATTGTTCATTTAGCCACACATTATGTAAAAACGCATGAAAGTTGTGATATTGAAAACATGATTGATTCTAATGTAAAATTTCCTACACAGTTACTTGAAATAGCAGTAAAGTCAAATGTTCAGTTTTTTATCAATACGGGAACTTTTTTTGAGTATAGTACTTTTAAAATACCATTAAATGAAAAAGATGAGCAACTTCCATTTAATTTGTATGCTGCAACAAAAGCTGCTTTTGATAATGTTCTCAAATATTATGCCCATAATTCCTCTTTGAATATTCTTACTTTAAAGCTTGGAGCACCTTTTGGATATAAGGATAATTTTAAATTAATCCCTTTTATCATTGATGCCATTTTGAATGGCAAAACAATTGATATTGAAAAATCTGAACAAGAGTGGGACTTTATTTATGTTAAAGATGTGGTAAGTGCATATTTAAAAGCAATTTTTTTATGTTTACATTCAACAAGAAATTTGTTTGAAGATGTTTTGATAGGAACAGGTAAAACAACAAGCATTAAAAGAATCGCATCGATATTAAGTGAAGTTAGTCAAACCAATTTAATAACGCATAACAAAGAGTATAGCAATAAGCAGATTTTTTTATCGTGTATAGATAACTCAAAAGCAAAAAACTTGCTTCAATGGGTACCTCAATATTCAATAGAAAAAGCTTTAGAAGAAACATTTAATCTGTATAAGGAAAATAAGAGATGAAAGAAAAAATTTTAGAATTAGTAGAAGAGTTTATTAATAATCAAGAAAAGAAATTTATTCCCGGTGAAACAGTTGTACAATATACAGGACCTACAATTGATAAAGATGAATATGTTGCTATTATTGGTACTGTTTTAGACGGTTGGTTTGGTCTTGGAGCCCAAGCTTCACAATTTGAAACTGAAGTTGCAAAACGACTTGATAAAACATATGGTGTGTATGTGAATTCAGGTTCATCCGCTAATTTAATTGCTCTTGAAACAATGAAAGAACTTTATTGTAAAGAGAAAAAAACATATAAAATTATTACAGCAGCCGCTTCATTTCCCACGACTGTAAATCCTATATTACAGTTGGGATTTGAACCAATTTTTGTAGATGTTGAATTGGGTACGTATAATCTTAAAGAAGAGCAAGTATTAGATGCATTGAATGACAAAGAGGTAGTAGGAATTATGTATGCACACCCATTAGGAATTCCAGTTGCTAATACTAAAAAATATTATGAATTAATAAAACAAAAAGGTGGATTCTTAATTGAAGATTGTTGTGATGCCTTAGATTCAACGTACAATAACGGAGAATTAGTTGGAAAGTATTCGGATGCGGCAACGCTCTCTTTTTATGCAGCACATCATATTACAACAGGAGAAGGGGGAATGGTTGCTTTTTCTCAAAGAAATGCAGCCAATGTAGCCCGTTCATTTAGAGATTGGGGAAGAGCATGTTTTTGTTCTGGTAAAGATGTTTTATCTTCAACTGGAGCTTGCAACAGACGATTTGCAGATTGGTTAGGTACAGGTGTTATAACTGACCACAGATATGTGTATGACAGAATTGGTTACAATGTAAAACCTTTAGAATTACAAGCTTCTATGGGATTGGCACAATTAAAAAAACTTGATGACTTAACACAAAGACGAAAAAACAACTATAATTGTTTGCATTCATTTCTTAAGCAGTATGAACAATATTTTATTTTACCAACTGCACCAGAAGGCACGGATGCTTCATGGTTTTCATATCCAATAACTGTAAAAAATGGTGCACCATTTAAAAGAGCAGACATTGTTGAGTTTTTAGAAGAAAATAAAATCCAAACAAGAAACTTTTTTGCGGGTAATTTATTAGACCATCCTGCATATAAAAAATTTGATTTTAATATTAAATACTCTTTGGATAATGCTTCAAAAATTACAAATGATACATTTATGATTGGTGTTTGGCCTGGTTTAAACGAAGAGATATATCAATATGTATTTGAAGTTTTTGAAAGATTTTTTAAACAAAGAGGTTTATAATGTCCACTCTTTTAGTAACTGGATGTGCTGGATTTATAGGAAGTAACTTTGTACCCTATTTTTTAGAAAAATATCCAAATTATAAAATTGTAAATCTTGATTTACTCACATATGCAGGTGATTTAGAAAACCTCAAAGAGTGTGAAAATAATCTTAATTATAAATTTATCAAAGGAGATATTTGCAATCGAGAGCTTGTAGAATTTATTTTCAATGAATACGATATTCAAGGGGTTATTCATTTTGCAGCAGAATCTCATGTGGATAACTCGATTAAAAACCCTGTGGTATTTGTTCAAACCAATGTCAATGGTACGTTTACTTTAATTGATGTTGCTTACAAATATTGGATGAACAAACCCTTTAACTATAAAGACAAATATGTAAATTGCCGATTTCACCACATCTCAACGGATGAAGTGTATGGGACATTGGGAGAAACAGGACTGTTTACTGAAAATACTCCTTATGCACCAAATTCTCCTTACAGTGCGAGCAAAGCCAGTAGTGATATGATTATTCGTGCGTATAATGAAACGTATGGATTAAATACGGTTATTACCAATTGCTCCAATAATTATGGACCCAAACAACACGATGAAAAACTCATACCAACAATTATTAGAAATGCTTTAACCGGCAATCCAATACCAATTTATGGCGATGGAAAAAATATCAGAGATTGGCTGTACGTACTTGACCACTGTAAAGGGATTGCCTTGGTGTATCATGATGGAAAAAATGGTGAGACGTATAATATTGGCGGAAGAAATGAGAGAACGAATCTTCAAATAGTCAATAGAATTTGTAAGATATTAGATGAAGTCTATCCCATAGAAAAAAACCACTCACCACTCACCACTCACCACTCACTTAAATCCTATAAGGATTTAATAACATTTGTAGAAGACAGAGCAGGACATGACAGACGATATGCCATTGATGCAACTAAGTTGGAAAATGAGCTTGGTTGGAAAGCAGATGAGAATTTTGACAGTGGAATTATAAAAACCATAAATTGGTATTTGGAGAAATATGAAAAATAATATGCCTAATTGCAGTGTAATAGTTTCAGTCTATAAAGATATTGAAAATTTAGATTTAATTTTAGAAAGTTTATCAGAACAAACTGTTCTTCCAAATGAAGTTATTGTTTCAGAAGATGGTGAGTGTCAAGAAGTTTTAGAATATGTTAAAACTGCTCAAAGTAAATATAATAATCTAACGATTAGGCACAGTTATCAAGAAGATATAGGTTGGAGAAAAAACCGCGCCCTAAATCGAGCAATTGTAGCCGCTGCTCATGAATATCTTATTTTTATCGATGGAGATTGTGTCCCGTATCGTACATTTATTGAAGCACACGTATTATGTGCAGAAAAGAATATTGTCTTGTGTGGTAAAAGAATTGAATTGGGAGAGAAAGTAAGCTTAGAAATTAAAAAAAGAAAGTTAAAGGTTTCAGATATTGAAAGAAACTTTTTTTTCTATTTACCCAAACTTTTGCTGGATAAAGCAAGACACCCTGAAGATGGGATTCCTTTTAATCATAACAGCTGGATTGCAAAACAAGTGAATAATCGATATGTACGGCATATTATTGGTTGTAATTTTTCATGTTACAAAGAGGATCTTTTAAAAATAAATGGTTTCGATGAAACTTTTGTATTGCCATGTGAAGGGGAAGATGTAGATCCCAGTTGGCGATTTAGAGAAGTTGGAGTGGAATTGAAATCTTGTAGATGTGTTGCAAACATTGCACACATATATCATAAAAAAAGATTTGGGAAAGATGAGGGAGCTGTAAATAGAGCTATTATGGAAAAAAATATAAAAGAGAATAATGTTTTTTGTAAGAATGGCATTATAAAACAAGGATAGTTATTGACATTAAGAATTCCACAAAAACCAAATTATAATTTACTAATCAACTACTTTATTGTAGCTTATGCCGTTTGTTTACCCCTTTCAAAAGCAGGCATTTCTTTGTTTGGAGGGTTACTTATTTTATTTTGGTTGATTGAGGCAAATTTTAAAGAAAAATATCAATTAATTAAAGATAACAGTTTGATTTTGGCAATGATTGCTTTTGTGGGATTTAGTTTATTGGCATTGCTTTGGAGTTCCGATACAGTATTTGCATTAAGTTATTTAAAGAAATATTGGCATTTTTTAGTGCTTGTAGTTATTTACACTTCTTTAGATAAAAAATACATTCAATATATTTTTACAGCCTTTTTATTAGGAATGCTTGTCAGTGAAATTGTGTCATATGGAATATTTTTTGAAATATGGACAAAAGAAGGCGTTTATCCTCATGACCCTAGTCCTTTTGTTGACCATACAAGTTACAGTGCATTGCTTGCCTTTACAACATTTATCTTAATGTATAAAATTATGCTAACAACTGATTTAAAATGGCGAATATTTTATTTGTTGTATTTTTTTACGGCTGTTTCAAACCTTTTTATCAACGGAGGAAGAACGGGGCAAGTTATATTTTTTGTTGGAATTATGATAATTGGATTTTTAAATATTAAATGTAAATTTAGAGCGATATCTATTAGTTTAGTTGGTGCATTTTTGTTTTTTATGGGAGCATACAGTATAAGTCCTGTCTTTAAAACTCGTATGGATTATACTTTACTTGATATGAAAAAAATGGTTTTTGAAGATGATTTCAGAGGTTCACTCTCTGCTCGTTTTGCATTGTGGAAGATAGGAAGTGAAAACTTTTTACATTCCCCTTTAATTGGTACGGGTATTGGAGATGAAGCGGAACATTCTCAAGAAGACATTAAAAAATATGATTTGGAATATTTTATAAGTACTAATGGGACTTTTTATTATGTTGATTATCATAATGCTTTTGTGCAATATTTAGTCCAACTTGGAATGGTTGGTTTTATCCTATTTTTAAGTTTATTTTATTTTATGTTTAGAATTAAAATAGATTATTGGATGTATCATCATTTAAAAATTCTATATGTTATATTATTTATTTTATGGTCAATGGTTGGATTAACTCTTCATTTAAATACACCCATGACATTTTTTGTTCTTTTTACAGCACTTTTTATGAAAATAGCATATTATGAAAAAAAAGAAAATGAAAGTCAAATAAATGCTCTTCAATAGCTATGAATTTATATTTGCATTTTTGCCAATAAGCTTTTTTCTTTATTTTTACTTGTTGCATAAACGATTAATAATAGGAGCAAAAGGTTTTTTGGTGTTTGTAAGTTTGTTTTTTTATTCTTGGTGGAATATAACATACTTGCCTTTAATATTGATGAGTATGCTGTTTAATTATGTATTAGGGAACAGTTTAACTAAAAAATATAATGACAGTAAAACAAGTGTTTCCCATAAATCATTGTTAACAATAGGTATTGCTGCAAACTTAGGTTTGTTGGGTTACTTTAAATATGCAGATTTTTTTATAGAAAATGTTAATCTGGTAGCCAATAGTTCAATTGAACCTCTTAACTTGGTTCTTCCTTTGGCAATAAGCTTTTTTACCTTCCAGCAAATTGCATACTTGGTGGACAGTTATAAAGGAGAAACGAAAGAGTACGATTTTTTAAACTATGCACTTTTTGTAACCTTCTTCCCTCAACTTATAGCAGGACCAATCGTTCATCATAAAGAGATGATGCCACAATTTGCATCGAAATGGAATTTAGTTAAGAAGTATAAGAATATCGCATTGGGATTGTTTATATTTTCAATAGGATTGTTTAAAAAAGTGGTTATTGCAGATACCTTTTCAGTATGGGCAACCAATGGATTTGATACAGCAACGACATTGAATCTTGTAGAAGCATGGGCGACAAGCTTGAGTTATACATTTCAGCTGTACTTTGACTTTTCAGGCTATACCGATATGGCAATAGGAGCAGCCTTGTTGTTTAATATAAAATTGCCAATAAACTTTAATAGCCCCTATAAAGCCTTGAATATACAAGACTTTTGGAGAAGATGGCATATTACACTGTCCAGATTCTTAAGAGATTATATTTATATTCCTTTAGGTGGAAATAAGATATCAAGCTTTAGAACCTATTCAAACCTTTTAGCAACCTTTGTAATAGGTGGACTTTGGCATGGCGCTGGATGGACATTTGTATTTTGGGGATTTTTGCATGGGATGGCATTAATAATCCATAGAGTATGGCAATCTTTAGGATTAAAAATGTGGAATTGGTTGGCATGGTTAATTACCTTTAACTTTGTGAATGTGGCATGGGTATTTTTTAGAGCCAAAGAGTGGGACGATGCTATTAAAATTCTTGGGGCGATGTTTGGAATTTCAAACATGATAAGTATTCAAAGTTATAAAGCTAAAGAACTTTTAGTTCATATAGAAGGCAATGACAAAACATTGGGACTTTTAGTTGTTACAATGATAATTGTTTTCTTTTTTAAAAACAGTTGTTCTTATTATCAAACTAAACTTGTATTTACTTATAAAAATGGGTTTTTTATTGCCTTTTTATATATCATTTCAGTCCTTGAAATGTATAAAGTATCAGAGTTTTTATATTTTAATTTCTAAGGATATTTATGCCAAATAAACGATGGATTCAATTTATTTTCACTGTTGCTTTTATAGGAATAGTAGCTATTATTTTATTTAATTATTTAATGAATCCCTATCATGTTTTTTCACATAACTATTTAAAAGAATACAATCACGTTAAAGATAATCTTGTGGATGATGAAATGTCAAAGTTTTATGCGGCAAAAGACGCAAACCCTGATGTCATATTAGTGGGATCTTCAAGAGTAGAACACATAAATCCTAAATATTTAGAGGCATATACTCAAGGTAAAGTTTATAATTTAGGAGTAAAAGGTTCAGGATTATCAACGCAATACAAACTTATAAAATATTTTATTACCAAGCAAAAGGTAAAAACAGTTATTTTGGGCTTAGATTTTTATGCTTTTAGCCCAGCCAATATTGGGAGCTATAAAGATACAGGAAATACACGATACGATAATTATTTTTTAGATGATTATTTAAAATCCGTGTTAAGTTTTAGAACTTTTAGGAAATCTCTTTTAACACTTAAAGATAATTTAAAACATAAAGAGGGAAGAATAGTGTGGGAAAATGGATGGGATACATATTCGCATGAATATCCTATGATTCAAACTCAAAGTGATGAATGGCATTTAAATAAAATTGATTCAACTTTCCCAAATTTTGGGATTAATCAAAAGTTTTTTGGGAATGAGTCTTTTAAAAATCCTCATTCGATTGACAAAGGTTTGGAAATTTTATCAGAAATTGTCGCATTATGTCAGCAAAATAATGTAGAGTTAAAATTATTTACAACCCCTTTATATTACAAAGTGTATGATGTAATCACAGGAAATGGATATGCTAATACGTATAATTATTGGAAACAATCGTTGTCAAAATACAATATGATTTATGACTTTAATTATAAAAATAGCGTTACTCAGAATTACAAAAATTATGTGGATTCCAGTCATTTCAAAGCAAATTTAGGTGAATACATCTTTGCAAAAATGTATGGTAATACAGATAAAACAATTGAAGATTTTGGGAAATTATTGCAAGAAAACTTGCAGTAATGGATCAATTAAGTTTGAATAATGCCTTTAATGCATTTAAACTGATTTTTTTCTTGATTCTTTTCTATTTGTTCCACCATACCTCGCTCAAAAACACCTACTTTTCTTTTATGAAAGAGGTGAAATTGGTTGGCAATATATTTTGCAGAAACGATTTTATAACCTAAGCCTTTGAAACGCCATTCTAGGTCACTGTCACTTGCATATGCAGAGTTACCCAAACTTTCATCAAAACCGTTAATATGATACATGGCTTTTTTATAACATGAGAAATTACAACCTAAAAGAGGTAACTCTTTTTTTCTTAAGAGTAATAATTGATGAATCCAACCAAATGGTTTTATTTTTAATCCTTCTTCTGTATGTTTTTCTTCTTTTGCATCGTTAGCAATATCAAAATATTTTCGGACAAAGTTTTTTTCCAGCCAATTTGATGTGATGATTTTCTCTCTTAACATAGAAGAGTATTTAGGACCTAAATTAACCCGTCTTCCTGAAACAATATTTAAAGGTGCAGCCACACTTAAATGTTTTTCTATAAAATCACTGTATAAAATGCAATCACCATCGATGAAAATAAGATATTCGCCACTAGAAGCTTTGATGCCTTGATTTTGTGAATGGGATTTTCTTACGCCCAAATCCTCTTGAGTGGTATGTTTGACTTCCAAACTTGTTATAGAATTGACAAATGCTTTCATGTGTTCATCTTGTCCATCTTCTGCAATGATGACTTCAAAGTTTTTATAGGTTTGTTGTTTTAGAGATTCTATGATAAGTTCAAGGGCTTGGACATCTTTATATACGGCAATAATCACACTGACTTTCATATATTCTCCAAAATGGTTTTAAATTTTTCAAATTGCCGTTCAGCGTCAAACTCTGTATGTGCTTTTTGTTTTCCTAACAGTGCGAGTTGTTCTTTTTTATTGGGATTATTGTACATAGTCAATAACTTTTGATACAAATCTTCGCTGTTCATACTTTCAAAAAGTAAGCCGTTGATGTCATTGTCTATTATTTCTAAAGGACCACCTTGATTACTGCCTAAAACACAAATGCCACACTGCATGGCTTCAATTAAGACCAAACCAAAAGTCTCTTTTTGGGTTGCCAGTACTACACAATCGGCAATTTGCATAGAGTCACTTGGGTTATTGATAAAACCTGTAAAAATATCATGAGGGTAGTTTTTCTTTAAGTTATTGGCATACTCTTCATTCATTGCATGACCGATAATAAGAGTTTTGGCTTTGATATTATTGTGTCGTAATTTTTCAACGGCTTCTAACACGATGTGTTGCCCTTTGGCTTCTTCAATTCTTCCTACAATAGCAACAATAAACTCCTCTTTGAGTCCTAGAGAGTTTTTTAAAATCTCCTTTTCTTCGCTAGATAATAGTTTAGGCGTATTGGCTCCAATGTAGCACATGTGCAATTTTGGACAGATGTTCTTGGGGATAAATTTTTCAAGTTGTTCTTTTACCATATGTGTTACAGCAATGATGGTATGTATATTTTTATATAAAAACTTGTGGTAAAAATCGTTT
>Ga0265294_10007644_pt1 | contig 12765 bp, 8 predicted proteins | sample MunlanPumphouse3_FD_192504 | JGI IMG/M metagenome (GOLD analysis project Ga0265294, IMG submission 192504) | Groundwater microbial communities from a municipal landfill in Southern Ontario, Canada - Pumphouse #3 | ecosystem: Environmental > Aquatic > Deep subsurface > Groundwater | place... | reverse complement strand
ATAAATTCCAGGCGGCTCCCAACATGAATCCACCTCTTCCTGACTCATATTCTTTCCATTTTACATTTACAGGAACCCCTCGTTCAAAATTGGTAACAATTAAGCAAGGCACCCCGGAACAAAGCAAAATCCGGGGATACTTATTTGAGTTTGATCTTACCGCTCCCCGCGAAATACACCGATTAATACTTTCCTGTGGTGCTGGCGAAAAAAATTCATTGGGGTTTGGGTGGTGTGAAAATGAAAAAATCCATGTCTAATAATTTAATACCCCAGCAATGATTAGTAAATTTTTCCAGGCATTTACAGGTTTTGCTCCTTATCAATATCAATTGAAGGTGGCCGATCTATTGCTAAGTGGAAAAAATGTGATACTTTCCGTTCCTACCGGGGCAGGTAAAACATGGGCTTCTGTTTTGCCTTTTATTTATGCTCAGCAAACAGGGAAATGCGAGTTTCCTCAAAAGATGATCTATAGCCTTCCACTTCGGACTCTCGCCAATTCGATATATTTCGATGTTACCAAAGTTCTAAATGAGAAAAAAGTAATTGACAAATCTTCAATCCATACCGGCGAATACAAAAACGACGAACACTTTGAAAACGATATAATCTTTTCAACCATCGATCAAACCTTAAGTAATTTTCTTTGCTTCCCGCTTTCTCTTTCGAAGCGACAGGCAAATGTTAACGCTGGTGCCCTAGTTGGAAGTTATCTGGTATTTGATGAGTTTCATTTACTTGACCCTAAATTATCGATGGCTACTACAATTGGGATGTTGAAGACCTTGAAAAACCTATGTCGGTTTTGTATCATGACTGCCACATTGAGCGAGGAATATATAAATAAATTGAAAGAAGCTGTAAATGCGGAGGTTGTTTCGATTAATGATTTTCCAGAAGATGCCGCAATAATCAATTCGCTAAAAGTTCCTGAAGGACGCGATGCAAAGAAAGCAGTGATTGTAAAAGATGAAACCATCAACGCCCAAACCATATTAAAACGACACAAGAAGAAAACGATTGTTATTTGCAACCGCGTTGAAAAAGCGCAGCAACTTTATAATGATTTAATATCCTTGACAGGGTTTCAAACCCTGTCAGGGATCAACCACAACAACATCATCTGTCTCCATTCCCGTTTTTTTGATGAAGATCGAAAAAAGAAAGAAGAAGATTTAAAACGACTATTTGGAAATAAAAACGAAGAAAGTGCCATTCTGATTTCAACGCAAGTGATAGAAGCCGGAATGGATATTTCGTGTGAAACCATGCACCTTGAAATTTCACCAATCAACTCTTTTTTACAACGCGCCGGGCGTTGTGCCCGTTGGGAAGGCGAATTCGGAGAAATATTGGTGTATGATATTCTGGAACTGGAGGAACATGAAAAACTAGAAATTGAAACAGCCGATGAGGAAGAAGAGAAACAAAAGAGAGCCATAAACAATAAATACTTGCCTTACGACAAGTCGCTTTGTGAATTGACGTTGGGAAAACTTAAAGGAATTTCAACCCTCGACAAAAACATTTCACAAAAGTTGGTTGATGCTATTTTGACGAATCAGGAATTAAAAGACTATTCACTTATAGAACAAAGCGACTTCAACCGCTCAAAAATACAACAATCGTGGGAGACCTGTGAAAAGAACATGTACTCCCAGACAATACGCGACATTCAGAGCATTGAAATTGCAATTATTGATTCTGCGAGAGAGGTGCGGGGTACTTTTATGCCATATAAATACCAAACTATAGGACTTTATAAATGGTCGTTTATTAAATGGGCTAAAGAAATTTTAAATGGACGGGATTTTGAATTTGATGACGATGTGATTTTTATAGCAAGAAAGAATTCCGAGAGTACAATTATTGATATTGATACCAACGATTTGGATAAATACACACTGGAAGTAATAAGAACCATTGAGCCACTCAAAAATTACTACGATACCGTATTTGTCGATAAATCTATATTCAAATATACATCAGGTGCAGGTCTCGAATTGGGTGCAGGAACAAGCTGTTCACCACTTAAGCCTTATGAAAAAAAGGAAAAAGAAGCAATCGAATACCGAAAAGACACCTTTTGGCAACACAACAAGGCCATTATTAATTGTTACGAACAGGAATTCAAACCCAAATTACAATTTGCTTTTCAACAACTGGATAAATACTGGGGCGAAAGCATTGATTGGGACAAACTGATCAAAGCCATGATTTGCTTACACGATTACGGCAAGCTTAATTCTGCTTGGCAAAAGCCAATGAGAGAGCTACAAATACGTAAAGGCAATTATGAAACTGGTGAAGTTTTAGCTCACAGCGATTTTAATGAGCTTACCGATAAAGAAATTGAAAAACAAAGCGGAGCAAAGAATAAACCGCCCCATGCTGGAGCTGGCGCATTTGCATTTATTGAAAGTGCTGAGGCAATAATTGACTCTGATGATTATGAAGATCTCGCCAATTCGGTTTCAACAGCAATATTAAAACATCATGGCGTTGAAACCGAAACTTACTCAGATTTTGAAATCGTACAAATACATTATAAAGAAATTGAACGATTATTTGGAGAGATTGATATAAAAGCAACATTTCCGCAAAAAGCTAGAGGAGGAAATCTAAAAGATTATGCACCCCGTAATTGCCAAGAATGGATAGTTTATTTTCTATTTGTTCGAATACTTCGCTTATGTGACCAGAAAGCGACAATGAATTTTGAAAAATATCTAAAACTATAAGACCATGTATTCCAAATTCAAAGTAAAAAAAGGAACCGGAACATATTCCGACACGATTGAAGCATTTGGATTAGCTAATTTGCTAAATGAAATCCAAAGCAGGACTGAACTTAATCGACCAAAGCTATGGATCGAGGATAAAGGATTGTTCTATGAACTCACTTCAAGACCTGAAATTCAACGTGAACAAATTCAGGAGCTAAGATACTTTCCTCTATTCCAATATGTCGTTCGAGATTCATCCGAAACATTTGATGAAACCCCGTTCGATTATCCGAAACAACGTGACCTTAAAAAAGAACGTCAGGAACTTATACAAAAAGCCTACAAAGAGTTTACGGGTAAAGACAAGTCTGATCAGTTGAAACAAAAGCTTAAAGAGATTGAACGCATCTATTCCGAAGAAAAGAAAATATATCCTGAACTGGATGTGTATAGCCAAGTGATTACCCCTAATAATTTTGTGGGGTTTGATAAACTTTACCGAAACATTTCATCAAACAAAGAAGCATTTCCTGAAATTGTAAAAGCCATCTTGGATTACTATTCTGATTTTGTGGTCGAACTTAACCCAAAGTCGTTAAATAGTTTTGACGATACGGTAACTGCACTTCAAATCTATAATCCAACAACAGGTAAAGGACAAAACAAAGGAAAGGCTTCTGGGGCATCGGCTGGGCCGATAAAGTTGAATTGGATTAGCGAAACGATGAAAATATCAGGTGCTTTAACCAACATGCTCTGTCAATTGGTTAAGGTTGGCAGTAGTTATGACATGAAAGTTGTTGTGCCCGACTTTAAAAAGGCAGAATACAACTTACAGAGAAAAATTGTTTTGTCTTTCAAAAAGAATATAAAAGGGAATACACCTTTGAAAGTTGACATTTTAAACCTTTTAATCCTGAACAAACAACTTATTGAAACCACCGACGAATATAAAGGTTTTAAAGCGAGAAATATCTTAATAGGTCTTCATTCAACATATCAAAAGGACTTGGGACAAAACAAAGCAGTAGTGAACATATCTGAGCTCCAGACTCCCGATTTTATTGAATTCGACAGTGAAGATGAAGCAAAAGATTGGGTGGAGCTTATAAAAGAGCAAATTAATATAATTGGAAGCATTGAAGAATTAGGAGACGCAACTCAAGGTTTGATTGCTTACCGCACATTTTTAACCAGCTCGCATTTCCCAAGCTGGGCTAGTTTCATTTTCTGGTATGCCGAGCATATCATGTCAAACTTTTCAAGAAACAAATATGCATTGCCATTTAAAGTAACATCATTAAATAAATTCTTTAAAAACATGAATATGACTGAATTTAAAATCTCTGAGATCATCTCAAACGAGGGATTTCAGAAAGTGGCTTATGCCATTCGCAAAAGTACTGTAACCTTACAGTACACTCCAAAAGACCAACGAAAGTATGAAATTCGTTATGGAGTAGCTCAGAGTCTTCAGAACAAGTCCAAATCATCAAAAGACTTAGCAGAATTTATAGGAGAATTCATTGGAACCTACAATGCAGAAACTGCAAGATTCAAAGAAAAACATCCAGAAATGGACCCAAAAACCATTCGGGCAATAGTTAAAGACTCTGAATTAACTTGCTTTTACGGTCTCATTGATGAGTATCCATCAAAAGTTGTAGGAGCCTTGCTCGCGTCCTATGGCTTCGCATTGACCGATAAAGAAGCAAATAAGACTGGGTCTGAAGAACAAATTGAAAGTGAAGAATCAACAGAGGAATTATAACCAATAAAATAAGAATATTATGACAAAGCAAATTGCATCTATTTCTATCAGTGGTGAACTCACCCTGAACATGCACTCTTTAAACAACGAAGGAGGAGAAGGCAACCAAATTATGACCCGTCAACTAACAATTGTTGACAAAGAAGGTCAGGAACATATCGTTAATGGTATCAGTGGAGACATGTTTAAGCATATACATGTTGGGCATTTGGTGAACTATTGCATAGACAACGGGATCGAATTAAGCCAATATTCAAAAGCATTAAATCCTAACCGCATTTCATCGGCAGAATTACTGAACTACATTACTGAACGTAACAAGAAAAATGAAAAAGCAGGTGTAGTTATTGATGCACTTATCAACTCTTGTGCTGTTTGCGATACACATGGAATATTAATTACCGACAAAGTCGGAGAAAATAAAGACAGCTCAAATACTCCTCGTAAATCAGTAATAGAATTTGGCTGGACAATTGGTATTCCAGGAAAGAACAACACCGAGACCTATTTGCATACAAAGGTGGTTCATAGCTCTACCGGAGTGAAAGGTGAAAGTTCCAACGAAGGTCAAAACATCTTTCATCGTCCTGCAAATCATGGCGCTTATGCTTTTGTTTGCAATATCGATACCTACCGAATTGGGTTTAACGACATTGACCGTAATTATGCAATAGATGAACCAAAACGTCAAGCAAGATACAAGGCTATTTTGCAGTCTTTATTGAGTTCATTTTTAAACCCAAGAGGTGCTATGACCAGTAGCCAAAAACCTCACATCACCGATTTCAAAGGAGTTGTAACCTTTTCTGAAAAGTTAATTCCAGCTCCAACGATTAGTTCAATTAATCCTGGATACGAAAGCGAAATCGATGCAATTGCATCAAATTTAAACATGATTGAACCAGGCGCAATAACCGTTAAACAGTTTAATGGGCTTGGTGCGTTATCTGAAATTATTAAGGACCTAATTGCCGAAGAACCTTATAAACTGAGCTAAATATGAAGTTCTCTGTCATATATAAGCCAACAAACTTGTTCTCGTTAAAAGAAAGCAACTCGACCAATTCTGGCGCAAAATCTTTACTAATCCCTTCGCCTTATTCCATTAAAATGGCATTGTTCAACCAGGCCATAACCATAGATGGAAAAACCATTTTTGAAGAAAAGAAAAGTAAAGAGTTCTCTTTCATAAAAGATGCGACCATAGAATATCGGGTTTCAGGTAGCTTTTGTGTGAATAATTGCTTTGTAACCATTCAATCCTTGAGAGATGGAGCGTATCGAGGGAAGCCTTCTTTTCGTGAATACATCTACCTTTCAGACAATATCGAAATCATTTTCGATGTAAAAAGTGAAGAGACTAAGCAGTATCTACAAAAATACCTGTACCGGATAAACTATTTTGGAAAACGAGGTTGCTTTTTTCAGTTTGTGGGCTACCGGGACAATCCGGGCGAACCGAATGTGAAAGAATTTGATACATCTGATTTTTCACCGGGAGTTTTACAGGAGTTTGATGACATTTCGTCAAAAGCAGATTTAAAAAATGTCGATAATTTCGATTCGGCAAATGCAAAGCGAGAGAAAAAAATTTTTATAATACCAATAGAAAAAGTAAGCTCATCAAAATCTTTTACTTATTATCATTGTATATAAATGCTTAATTATTAAAACTTATTGCACATCACAGGAACTCTTTTCAATTATTATTTAATCTGTCATAGGAAGCTTTGGTTGTTTGCCAATGGCATTAATATGGAATCAAATTCTGATTTGGTGTATGAGGGGAAGTTAATCCATGAGACATCTTACTCGCGACGGAGTGATAAATACCAGGAAGTAGAAATTGATGGAATTAAGATTGACTATTACGATCCAAAAAGGAAGGTAGTTCATGAGATTAAAAAATCTGACAAACACGAGATGGCTCATGAATGGCAGGTTAAGTATTATTTGTTTGTGCTCGAACAGAATGGTCTTACAGGAGTAACCGGATTGCTGGAATATCCACGTTTACACAAAAAACAGGAAGTTACACTGACTGATGAAGATCGGGAGACTGTAAAGGAGTCAATAATAGAAATTGAAACGATAATTCATCAAGAACAGTGTCCGGAAAGGCTCCCTAAATCCAGATGTAAAAATTGTAGCTATTTTGATTTTTGTTGGAGCCAGGAACTTGAATTATGAAAAAAACCTATTATCTTTTTAATCCGGGAAGGCTTCAACGTCAGGACAATACATTAAAATTCACGCCTTATGACGAAGATGGAAATGAGCAGAAACCAAGGTTTTTACCAGTTGAAAACGTTCAGGAGCTCTACTGTTTCGGGAATCTGGAGGCCAACTCGGCCTTTTATAACTTCCTCGGCAAAGAACAAATTCCCATTCATTTTTTTGATTACTATGAAAATTATACCGGTTCTTTTATGCCTCGGGAAAACCTGATTTCCGGGAGGATGCTTATTTCACAAGTACGTTTTCAACAAAACAAAAAAAAGCGAATTGATTTGGCACAACGTATTCTTACCGGGGCAGCCTTTAACATGGTCAAAAACCTTAAGTATTATAATACTCGAGGGAAAGACCTGGGAGTCATTATTACTAGTATAGAAAATTTGTCGGCTCGGATTGTGGATACAAAGAATATTGATGAATTAATGGGCGTTGAGGGTAATATACGCAAAAATTATTATGAGGCTTTTGATTTGATAATAAATGATTTTGATATGCAAGGGCGAAGTTATCGTCCACCTTTAAACGAGATAAATGCATTAATCTCTTTTGGCAATATGATGTGTTATAGTCAGTGTTTAAGGACGATTCATCAGACACAACTGAATCCAACCATCAGTTTTCTGCATGAGCCTGGAACGCGTCGTTTTTCATTGTCCCTTGATCTTGCCGAGGTCTTTAAACCATTGTTGGTAGACAGGGTTATTTTTAAGGTTCTCAATAAAAAAATGATACAATCTTGTGATTTTGAAGAAAAATTGAATCGTATATTACTCAGAGTGAATGGAAAAAAAGCATTTGTCCAGGCGTTTGAAGATCGTCTGACAGAAACCATTAATCACAGGACGTTGAATCGTTCGGTGAGTTATAAACACCTGATAAAATTAGAGTGTTACAAGTTACAAAAGCACATATTGGAAATTGAGGAATACAAACCGTTTAAAATGTGGTGGTAATGTATGTTATAGCAGTATATGACGTAGGAGAAAAACGTGTTGGCAAGATGTTAAAGCTATGCCGTAAGTACCTTAATTGGATTCAAAACTCGGTGTTTGAAGGTGAGATAACCGAAGTAAAGCTTATGGAATTGCAGTATAGAGCACTAGAAATTATGGATGAAGAAAAAGACAGTTTGATATTTTTTAAGACACGACAAGAAAAGTGGTTAGACAAGGAGATCATTGGCAACGAAAGACAATCGCTCGAAACAATATTGTGATAAGGTTGTCGTTGTAGGACTTATAAATTACTTTTTATTATCAATTGCTTTGTGTTTTAGTTATAAGCTCTTTGACGTATTGATAATCAAATAATTAAAAAGGTTGTCGAACCCCACATAAAACATCATTTTGTGGGGTCGACGCTTTTTTTAATAATATTTGTTAATTTTGAAAAAAGTAAGTCATTGAAAATGATTTTATTTTTTTTAGTCGTCGAACGGCCTTTAATCGAACCATTGTGGAATTGAAACGATAGTTGATATTTTATTGTCTTATCTCCAGCAACCGCCTTTAATCGAACCATTGTGGAATTGAAACCGCCGATAAGGTCGTTATCTGTGAATTTTAATATACCTTTAATCGAACCATTGTGGAATTGAAACTTCAATATCTTTTCTGTACTGTTCTTGCTGAGCACCTTTAATCGAACCATTGTGGAATTGAAACTGAATAACGCTTGATGGTTATCCTGTTAATCGGCACCTTTAATCGAACCATTGTGGAATTGAAACTCTGCAAATGCTCCGTCAATGTAAGTATCCAAGTTCCCTTTAATCGAACCATTGTGGAATTGAAACTCGGTAATACGCATGAAACTCCGCTCAATCTCCTGCCTTTAATCGAACCATTGTGGAATTGAAACAATTCCAGCTTTTCACATCTGAATAATACATTGTACCTTTAATCGAACCATTGTGGAATTGAAACAAACTTCCCAGAATGGAAGAAATGGAGCTGATTACGCCCTTTAATCGAACCATTGTGGAATTGAAACTTGAAATTGTCTGTTACCTCGTTAATTGCTTTCTCCTTTAATCGAACCATTGTGGAATTGAAACAGATATACCCGTTAGGAACAACACTTGTTCCCTCGACCTTTAATCGAACCATTGTGGAATTGAAACTCGGTATCCCTTAAACGGATATACTCGGAAAATACCTTTAATCGAACCATTGTGGAATTGAAACATGAGTTCAAGAATGGACTGAAAGACGTGATTGAAGCCTTTAATCGAACCATTGTGGAATTGAAACACGAATCGGCATAATTCTTTGAGGCGTTCTCCGCTGCCTTTAATCGAACCATTGTGGAATTGAAACCAAAAGTACCGGCATAATGCACAGCCGGTTACAATGCCTTTAATCGAACCATTGTGGAATTGAAACCTTGCGGCAATGTCTGACCTGCCAGAGGGATATGTTTCCTTTAATCGAACCATTGTGGAATTGAAACACATGGCGTAATGGTCAAGAATGACGGAATACGCTACCTTTAATCGAACCATTGTGGAATTGAAACGTTGTAGATTGGGGTAGGGATAGTCGGAGGGTAACCTTTAATCGAACCATTGTGGAATTGAAACATGTTACCCAGATGTCGCAGTATAAAAAGCAGTTGCCTTTAATCGAACCATTGTGGAATTGAAACTGCGGCCTTTGCCATCATGGACATTTTCTTCGTTGCCTTTAATCGAACCATTGTGGAATTGAAACATCAGTTCTTGAATAAAAAACAATAAGTCAATGGGCCTTTAATCGAACCATTGTGGAATTGAAACACCAGGACGGATTCCAGGAAGTCTTTCCCTGCAGGCCTTTAATCGAACCATTGTGGAATTGAAACTACGTGGTTGCAGTAATCTGTCGCCCTCTATTATCCCTTTAATCGAACCATTGTGGAATTGAAACACTTTTTTGTCATACAGATTCCACCACATTTCAAATTCCTTTAATCGAACCATTGTGGAATTGAAACTACGTGGTTGCAGTAACCTGTCGCCCTCTATTATCCCTTTAATCGAACCATTGTGGAATTGAAACTAAGCTTCTTCTTGTCGCCAACTTTTTTATCATACCCTTTAATCGAACCATTGTGGAATTGAAACGGAATACCGTGTTGGCAATCCACCCCTCGATGTAGCCTTTAATCGAACCATTGTGGAATTGAAACGACGAAGATACAGATTGCTCATTGCTCCTTATGAAACCTTTAATCGAACCATTGTGGAATTGAAACTAAAAGTTCCCTATTACGTCAGAGATACCCTCATGATCCTTTAATCGAACCATTGTGGAATTGAAACACATCAACGGAAACCTGTACGGGAGCTGGTCAATCCCTTTAATCGAACCATTGTGGAATTGAAACCTTTGATTGAGAACGATTTACGGGACAGGTACAAACCTTTAATCGAACCATTGTGGAATTGAAACTCGGTCATGGTCCGCCTTGTGGTAAGCCCTGTTCATTCCTTTAATCGAACCATTGTGGAATTGAAACCAATGTGATACGGGAGATAAAGAACTACGTCTGGGCCTTTAATCGAACCATTGTGGAATTGAAACTGTTTTCCCTTACCCAGGCATTGAAAGGTTCGGGGCTTTTAATCGAACCATTGTGGAATTGAAACTACTGCGTGGTATCGCTAATATCCTTTGCCTTTACCTTTAATCGAACCATTGTGGAATTGAAACAAAGCGAGAAAATCAAAGGGTTCAACCTTACGATGCCTTTAATCGAACCATTGTGGAATTGAAACTCAATTCTTCTTCCAGACGTGTGATGTTGCGGTCCCCTTTAATCGAACCATTGTGGAATTGAAACTACATTGAAAGCTTTTACCAGCTCAGCCCCCTTTTCTCCTTTAATCGAACCATTGTGGAATTGAAACATGTTAAAGGACTTGGTGGCTGGGGGCCGTTTTTCCTTTAATCGAACCATTGTGGAATTGAAACCCGCAAATGGGGAGAATGCGCAGGACATTTTGCGCACCCTTTAATCGAACCATTGTGGAATTGAAACGAAGTCAGAAAGTGCAGAAGTTAAGCCAGTAGAATCCTTTAATCGAACCATTGTGGAATTGAAACCATCAATGGATGCTTGCACACCGGATGCTGCGGTGGCCTTTAATCGAACCATTGTGGAATTGAAACATGAAAGACGCTGCAAAGGAGTATCTGGATTATCCCTTTAATCGAACCATTGTGGAATTGAAACTTCTTCAGGGCTGAAGCGACCTCTGATCTCTGACCCTTTAATCGAACCATTGTGGAATTGAAACTTCAGGGAAAAGTTATTGACGGCAAGAATTACCTTGCCTTTAATCGAACCATTGTGGAATTGAAACGATGCCGAAAAAGAGATATTTGTCATTTTCGGAGCCTTTAATCGAACCATTGTGGAATTGAAACTATAATTTTATCGTCAAGCCCCTTCAAAGCCCCTTCCCTTTAATCGAACCATTGTGGAATTGAAACTTCTTCACGGGGAAAGGCTTTCAACACGAGTATGGACCTTTAATCGAACCATTGTGGAATTGAAACTGTGATCAATATGTTTGCCGCCTACAAAACACTGATCCTTTAATCGAACCATTGTGGAATTGAAACGCTGGAAGCATGGGAGAGTCAGTTGGAAGATATAATCCTTTAATCGAACCATTGTGGAATTGAAACTTCCATTATATATGCGTTGTTCTCGGTGTTCTCAAACCTTTAATCGAACCATTGTGGAATTGAAACCCGAGGAAATTAACGGGTTTATTCTCCCTTCCCCGACCCTTTAATCGAACCATTGTGGAATTGAAACCAGATGACAAGTAAGTCCCTGAGCCTGTTGTTCCACCTTTAATCGAACCATTGTGGAATTGAAACTAGACAGCTCCTTGTTAATCAATTTTTGATATTCGCCTTTAATCGAACCATTGTGGAATTGAAACTTGCGATAGCGAAGAACATAGCTGCAAACGGAACCCTTTAATCGAACCATTGTGGAATTGAAACTTTCAAATCTCCAGTATCATAAGTTAGGCTTCTTTCCTTTAATCGAACCATTGTGGAATTGAAACAATTTCCCTAATTTTGTGCATTACAATGAACGAATTCCTTTAATCGAACCATTGTGGAATTGAAACCCCGATTTATCATGCTTCGGATTAAATGGTTTATTTCCTTTAATCGAACCATTGTGGAATTGAAACCTCTGTTCGCCCTGTCAATCTTTTTTCGGTTGAATTCCTTTAATCGAACCATTGTGGAATTGAAACAGTATCTTGTCAGCGACAATGAGAATTTTGCGACATCCCTTTAATCGAACCATTGTGGAATTGAAACGAAATCCACGCTTGGTACTGTGGCGACCTATAATACCTTTAATCGAATCATTGTGGAATTGAAACTTCTTATGTACACCCTTGCGTGTTCCTTGTCATTACCTTTAATCGAACCATTGTGGAATTGAAACACATGAACGATACCTTATCGTTGCTGGATGCCTTTGCCTTTAATCGAACCATTGTGGAATTGAAACTACTTTAGCTATAAGCTATATTTCAAAAACAAAGCCCTTTAATCGAACCATTGTGGAATTGAAACATCTCATATAGTGCCCTCGCTTGTCTTATGTCTACCTTTAATCGAACCATTGTGGAATTGAAACCATTCTCGGTCTTTGAACGGATCGCTGCCCCTGCTGCCCTTTAATCGAACCATTGTGGAATTGAAACAGTTACAGACCTTTCAAGCCGTATGGGGTATGGTAGCCTTTAATCGAACCATTGTGGAATTGAAACTTGGAGACTTTGCGAAGTTTTATCTTGACGGTGTCCTTTAATCGAACCATTGTGGAATTGAAACGTCGTAGAATTTAGAATGTAGGTCGGCAATGATAAGTCCTTTAATCGAACCATTGTGGAATTGAAACGTCGTAGAATTTAGAATGTAGGTCGGCAATGATAAGTCCTTTAATCGAACCATTGTGGAATTGAAACGACTTCTGCACCCGTTAGTGCATCTACCCAGCAGCCCCTTT
>Ga0265294_10007643_pt1 | contig 12766 bp, 9 predicted proteins | sample MunlanPumphouse3_FD_192504 | JGI IMG/M metagenome (GOLD analysis project Ga0265294, IMG submission 192504) | Groundwater microbial communities from a municipal landfill in Southern Ontario, Canada - Pumphouse #3 | ecosystem: Environmental > Aquatic > Deep subsurface > Groundwater | place... | reverse complement strand
AGAAAAATTTTTAATTAATTTTTCATTATTAAAAGCAGCTGATGACAAGGCCGGAAAGGCAGCCACCGCAAAAGATATTCCAAATATACCAATAGGAAAGGATTGCAAATTATTAGCAAAATTAAAAATAGTTAAAGATCCGGCCGCTAAAGTGGAGGCTATAATAGTAACTACTAATAAATTAATTTGTGAAATAGCCAAGCTCAAAGTTCGAGGAACCATCATTTTAAAAATTTCTCGCAAACTTCTATCTTTTAAATTAATAAAAATTTTCCACCTAAATCCTAAAACTTTAACCGAAGGAACTTGAATAATCATATGTAAAAAAGCTCCCAAAACTACACCCCAAGCCAAGCCAGATATCCCTAGAATAGGAACAAAAAAAACTGCTCCAGCTATTATTCCTAGATTATAAAAAATTGGAGCCAAAGAAAACATTAAAAAATTTTTGAAAGACTGCAACACCCCTCCCAATAAACTAGATATTCCCAAAAACAAAGGAGAAAAAAACATAATTCTAGTTAAAGTGGTGGCTGAATCCTTTAATTCTGGAGAAAATCCCGGAGCAATTAAATCTATTAATTGAGGGGCAAAAATTAAACCAATAATAGAAAAAAATAATAAAACAATTATTAAAACGTTTAAAATATTACTAACCAAATTCCAAGCCTCTTTGTTTTCTTCCTTAGAATAACAAAAATAAAAATCATCATTACATTTCATTTTTTTTATCAAAGCAGAAAATACTGGAATGAACCCAGCTGATAAAGCCCCCAAAATTAATAAATTATAAATCAAGTCTGGAATTCTAAAGGCTGAATAATAAACATCCAAAATTTCACCAGCTCCAAATTCTCCAGCCAAAATCCTATCCCTAAAAACACCCAAGACCCTAGACAACAAAGAAAAAGTTCCTACTAAAATAGCCGCAGCGGTGATCCCGCTACTTCTTTTTTTAAATATTTTTTTTATATTAATATTCATAAACGATTATTTTGTTATAACCCTAATATCAGCTGCTATTATTGTTTTTTCATTAACAAATAAAGGATTAATATCTATTTCTAAAATATTATTATAAGAAGAAGCTATTTTAGAAAAATTAAAAATCGTCTCTACCAACTTATCTATATTAATTCCCTTTTGACCTCTAGTTCCAGTCAAAATTGGATATATTTTTAAACTAGAAAGCATCTTTTTAATATCATCTCGACTAGCACTTACTAATTCCATAACCGTATCTTTATAAACCTCGGCGTAAATTCCTCCTAGGCCCAAAAGAATAATTGGTCCAAAAACAGCATCTCTTTTCATGCCTAAAATTAATTCTAAATTACTTTCTAACATCGGCTGATAAACTATATAATTTTGATCGGATATTTTTTTACTTAAAATTCTATTTTTAAAATTATTAATTATTTCTTTAATCTCTGACTCCTTATTTATATTTAAAAAGATGGCCTTTTTGTCGGTTTTATGTAAAAAGTCAGGACCAACAAATTTAATGGCAATAGGATATTTTATTTTTTTTAATTGTTCTGTTTTAATATTTTCCCAATCTATTTTCTTAGTGGGGACATTTTTAATATTAAAATCTTTCAATAATTGAAAAGATTTTAAATAATCAACTACTCCAGAATCTTTAGAAAAATCTTTATTAGAATCTAACTGCCTTATATATTTTTTAATTTTCTTTCTATTGTTTTTATAATTTTCTATTTTATTTAAAAGTCCAATAGCCTCTTCCAGGGAATCAAAATTTGGTACCAAATATTTGGCTAATATCTTCTTCCCTTTGGCAATTTCCACTCCCCCCAAAAAACAAGTTACAATGTCTTTTTCCTTATTCTCAGATTTAATTTTTCCAATTACCTCAGCCGTAGCCTCAACTTGAGTCATACTCTGAGGAGTTAGTAAAATTAAAACCGAAGAAACATTCTTATCTTTTAAAACCAATTTCAAAGACTGGGCAAATCTATCAGGCCCAGCATCACCTAAAATATCTAAAGGGTTTTTTATATTAGCAAAAATAGGAAGATTCTTTTTTAAATCATTTTTTGTTTCACTAGAAAAATTAGCTAAGGACATTTTTTGCAAGGAGACTTCGTCGGTCGCTAAGACTGCTGGCCCACCAGCATTAGAGACTATCGCCAATTTTCCAGGGATATCTTTGATAGGCCCCCTCACCAATCTCATTAAATTATATAATTCATTAATATTTTCCAAGATAATTACTCCTGTTTTTTTTAGAGCTAATAAAGTGATTTCATGTGAACCAGCTAAACTTCCCGTATGAGATGAGGCCATCTTGCTGCCAGCCTCGGTTTTGCCAGTCTTTAAAATTGCCACTGGCTTAGTCTTGCTTATTTTAGAGACTAATTCCAAAAATCTAGGACCTTGAGAAATTTCTTCTAAATAAGCCACAATTAAATCGGTTTTTTTATCTTGATAAAAATAATCAAAAAAATCATTTTCATTTAATACAGCTTTATTTCCCAAACTAATAAAATAAGATAATCCAATATTTTTATTAACAACCCAATCCAAAACAGCGCTACCAATGGCGCCTGATTGAGATAAAAAGGCTATATTATTTTTTCTAATAATTTTTTTATCTGGAAAAAAATTAGAAAAAGTGGAATTTAAAGAAATATTATTATTAATAAATCCTAAACAATTAGGCCCTAAAATATTAAGATTTTCTTTTTGGGCTAGGCTTAATATATCTTTCTCCATTTTAAAACCTAATCCTCCGACCTCTTTAAAGCCAGCACTAATAATTACAAAATTTTTAATACCCAATTTAGAACATTTAATTATTTCATCTAAAACAAATTTGGCCGGAATAGCAATAATTACTAATAACCCTCCCCAATCTTTTATCGGCAAATTATTGATATCTTGATAGGCCAAAAAACCAGCGATTTTATTTTCTTTATTATTAATAGGGAAAACCTTTGTTTTTTTATTTAAAATTAAATTATCAAAAATCTTTCGACCCACCTTAGTTGAATCGCTAGAAGCACCAACGACAGCTACATATTTAGGATTTAAAAATTTGTTTATTTTCATAGAATTATTATATCATAATGATTAAAAAAAACTAATTACTCCTTAAAAATTAAATAAAAACAAGATAATATCCAGGCTAATAATAAAAAATTAAGATTAAAATAAGCTAAAACAAAATTAGGCCAAATTATTTCCAATAAAAATAATAACCCCAAAGCTATGCTAAAAAAATAAAATAATTCTTTAATATATTTAATTGGCTTATTTTCTAAATCTTTCATTTATTTCTTCTTTTATTTTTGTAAACAAATTCTTACCGACTAATTCTATTTTTATTTCTTTAATTTCAATATATTGATCTTCCGTTATATTTTTTAAAAAAGGAGCCGAAATTATAAAATTATAACCATCTTTTTCTTTAACGGCCCTTTCTAAATTTATATTAATTTCAGAAACATAATAATCATTTATTTTTTGTGGCAAAGAAAAATCAGCTAAAATAAAATCTATATTTTCTATATCAGTATATTGATCTAACTTATTTAAAGTTGGGTTTAAAAAAGAATTCTCTGAAAAAGAAAACAGGCCATTATTTTCTATTAAAAAGCCACAAGAATCTGAATTTATTTTTGTTAATGGCTCTAAATTTTTCTTTTCTTTGCTAATTTCAATATTAAATTGCTGAAATATTTTATCAATTAAAAAAATTTTATTATTGATTTCTATTTCTCCCAAGCAAGAAGACTCTAAAGCCTTAACTCTAAAATTGTTTTTATTAGAAAATATTTCAAAACCATTATTTTTCTGGTCAAACCAAACTCGATTTATAAAAGATAATTTATTTAATTTGGTATCAATTTTTTTAGTTAAAACTTGATCATCGGCTTTAATCTCAACCTTATAAGAACCCTCGGGTAAACCTGGCAAACTTAATAAATAATTTAAAGAATTATCATCCGAAAAGATGCCGCTCTCAGAAAATATTAATTCATCCTGAAAATAAACTAAAATTGATAATTTTTTTATATCATTTTGAGAATTTTTATCTAAATCTAAAAAATCAAAATTAATATCCAAATTTTCATTTTTAACATAAGTATAAAAAGAATATGATCCTCTAATATTTTCTATAATTAAATTCTGCTCACTATTATTTGGTTGATAATTAGGTAAAAAATATTGATAATTTAAATTATAATTATAAAAAACCGTTGATGAAAAGTCATTATTATCTAAAAAATCTTGATAATTTTTAAATTTATTATTTTTTTGATAAAAAAATAAACCATTGCTAATTTGGATGTTTTGATCACCAGAAAGATTTAATAAAACATTATTAAAGATTGGTTTTAAATTATATCGCCAATTTTCTTTATCAACTAAAACACCAGCTTCAATATTTATAAAATCGTTATTTTCCAAAACCTGCGGACTAATTTTATATTTCATTGTTAATTTAGCTTGGAAAAAATTTCTTGGAGAATTTAAATAAAAATAAACCGGATCTCCTATTATTTTATTATCAATAACTCTTTCACTGGGACCAAATTTATAAAAAAACCCTTTACCTAAAAAATATTGCCTAGAAAAATCATGCCGATAAGTTATTTTTCCAAAGGGAGCAAAATAAAAAAAAGCCAACCCAACAATAGCAAAAAATAAAAAACTATATAAAAATATTCTAAACTTTTTCATACTTAAATTATGCCATATTTATCAGTAAAACACAAAAAGACTCCCACAGGGAGCCTTTTAATAAGGGATAAAAAAAATTAAACTAGGCTTTCCTCTTTTACTTGGTTCAATATTTCTTTTATAAATAAATAGCGAGATGATTTAGTTATTTCTAAAGAAGATAATGTTCCCTTCCTTTCTAAATCAGAAAAATACTTTGCCATTTTTTTATAATCCCCCTCCTCAATTCTTTTTTCAATAGTTTTTAAAACTCGATAAGAGCCTATATCACTTAATAATCTATACCCCAAAGGATTTCTTTCTGTTTTTAGTCTATTAGCAATCTTGGCCACTTTATCAAAATCTGAAAAATAATTTTGATTATCAGAAAAAGTATTTAAACCAGACTCTTTTATTAACCTTAATCGGACTTCTTTTTTCATATCTCCTAAAATTTGTTTAATCTTATCTAAAGCTTTTTCCTTTTCTGTTTCAAAATTATCATCCTTGGTTTCCAATATTTTTTTATTACCAAATTTTTTAACCCAATAAGCATATTCTAATTGATCTTGTTCAGTTTCTCCCTCTTCATCCATATATAAATCATCTAATTGCTCCTTGGTAAACCAAGGTTTTTCTTTTTTCTCCGGATGTTCAGGAAAATCAATTTTAAATTGACCAAATTTATCTTTCATAAAATTAAAAATAAATAATTATATAAAAATATTAAAACAAAAATTCGTTCTTGTCAAAATATTGACTTTTTTGTCAAAATGTTCCATACTTAAATATAAACTAAACGATCTTTAAAATAAATATAAACCAAAATATCAAAAAATGAAACCGATAAAAAATCGCCAAAAAATGTGGTTAATATCGGCTATTTTGCTGATATTAACAATTATATTAACTGCTTCAGGGTGCCTATCTAGTACCGCTGAAATAAAGCTATTGCCCCAAAATCCCATTGTTCCATTTTCCATTCCTCAATTCTTTTTATTAAAAATACCTAATTGGTGGAATATTCTTTTCTTTTTATTATTTATCTTTATTTCTATCAGTATAATTTATTTTTTAGAAACAAAGAATAAAAAAATAAAAACCACTTATTTCCCATACGAAGAAGAGGAGGAAAATATATCATTAAAACATGGATTTTTATTAGGGCTAAAAACTGGATCTGTTATAGGGCTATTAGGTATATTATCTATATTGATAAATCCAATAATAACAAGGATTATAACAGGAATAATCTTTACATCCATAATAACCCTATTATTAATTGGAATTTATGATCTAGGGACATCTTTAATAGAGACCAACAAAAACAGAGTAAAAAACGCCATTGGGTCTCAAGCGGGAAATATTTTAGCCGTCTCTTTGATAACAGGAATAGCTTCCTGCTTAAGAGATGGTCTGGCAGTGGGCATGGGAATATTTTTAACCATTTTCTTGTTTTCTATTATTATAACGCTAACGATAACCACAATTGTTATAATAATAAAAAAAACAAGAAAAAGAATAATTAAATTTTTTTTCTACAGAAAATAAAGAGACTTACAAGTCTCTTTTTTATTAATAAAATACAAAAATTATTAAAATATTTAATTTTTTTGTAAATTTATTTGATTATCTTTCTTTTTTATCGGAACTAAAAAAATAAAAGAATTAATTAAAATAAGAATAGAAATAATTAAGATAGCCACCTTCATTGAATAAATATCAGCCAGATAACCAATAAACGGCAATATCCATAGCTTATTTAAAGATTTAAATAATTCCAAAATTGACCCCATGGTCGCTCTTTTATTATTTGGCACTTGTTCATGAAATAAATTATTGGCAATTGGAGACCTAAAATTTTCAAGTAAAAGGACTATAAAGAATAAACCAACCATTAGAACAGAATTTCCGCCTAAACTAAGAGGAATTAGAGCTAAAAAAGCAACAAGACCAGAATAATTCATAATCTTTTCTGGGCTCCATTTATCCTCTAGGCGAGAGCTTACTTTAACTATAAGGGCAATAATTATTAAAAAAATTGAATAAAAAATACCAAAGTACTGGAGTTCAATACCAGCGTTTTTCATATAGGGTTGAACAAATTTTTCCAAAGCAGAAAAAGAGGCAGAAAAAAGAGCAATATTTAAAATTATGTTAAGCACTATTTTATTATTTTTTATTTCTGAAAAAGAAATTTTTATAAATTTCCAATTTTCCCTTAAACCAATTTTATTTTCTTTGTTTTCTTCATCAGCTTTAATCTTTTCCCAACTTAAAGTTTGGATAAAATTTATAAGAGCTGGAATAGCAGCAATAAAAAAAACAATATTGAAACCTAAGCGATAAGCGACAAAACCTCCAAGCAAGGCAGCAACGCTCTCCGAAATACGAGCATAAAACTTTTGGTTTATTTTTATTTTAGTATAACTAGGGTGATTTTTATCTTGAGATAAATAATTAAAAATAAAAGCTGTTTCTGTGCCCGAACGAAAACTTTTACCAAGCTCGTATATTAAGTTAGCAACAAGCAAAATAATAAAATTATTAGCTAAACCAAAAATTATAAAACTTATAAATATAAAAAATTTAGATAATATAATGCTTTTTCTGTTACCATATTTATCAGCGAATACTCCCGTTGGAATTTCAATAATAAATGAAAAAACAGAGGCAATAGTAAAAATCCAAAATATATTAGTATAATTTAAACCAATATCTTGAAAAAACAAAATCATAATCGGCACAAAATAGGTCTGATTTTTTAAAAAAGAAGCTAGATAAAATTTATTTATTTGATTCATAAAATATTAAAAAATATAAATTGATTAATAAAATTATACCACTTTCGTTAATTTATTCAAAAAACATTACTCCCAATCTTAATTAAATTAAAATAATCTCTAATCTCATTCAGGGCGCAAAAAAGCAGACACGAAAGTGTCCACTTTTTGGGGTACAGATCACTGCTCGCTTGGAGAGACAGTTTTCGGACTTGGGTGGCTAATAATAAATAAGAAATGATTAAAAAAATGTTCTCATCTTTTCAATGGATTCCTTTAATTTAGTATATTCTGTCTTTCCATTATCTTTTTGATGATGAATCTGATTTCTAATAAATGTATGTCTACTCACTTCATTTTGATGCCCAATCCATGGACTATCTTTTATCTCTCCCTTAACAGCACAGAAAAAATCATTATCAAATTCCTTACAACCTTTATTTACTCCATGGGTATATTTTAATTCTTCATATAGTTCATTGTGGTATTCTTCCGTAGCCAGATCAAAAGCTAGAAAATTTGTTTCATTTGCTGAAATATATGATAGCAACCTATCCCCGACATTAACTATCTCTTCGCCATTTTTTATTATACCTATTTTGACTTTATCATTATAAGACACCTGTTTTACTAATAACGGCGAATGAGATGTAATAATGATTTGAGCCTCCTTCGAAGAATCCAGCAGAAATTCAATAAATTTTTCCTGTAAATTTGGATGTAAATGAAGCTCTGGTTCATCAATTAAAACAATTAACTGCTTACCTCCTTGTTTGGCCAGATAGAACGAATATAAAAGCGAAAAAATCATTTCATAACCAGATCCCAGGTTGCTTAGAAGTATTTGCTGGTTATTATCCTTCCCCTTAGCAAAAAAGGCATTTTTAAACGGAGTGTGGTTGTCTAAAAAATCAAGTGAAATACTCGAACCACTAATTTCTGCAAATTTTGTTATAGCCTCGGAAAGAAAATTGTTTTCCACTTTTTCCCTTTTTATTTTATCGTTAAGATCATTATTAAGATTATCTATTTCAGAATTTTTAATATATTGATGGTTGAAATCTTCCATCAACCTATCAAATCTTGTAGAATTAAAATTTCCTGACCGAGTTTGGAATAAACGATTTTTATCAAGAAAAAGAATGTCATTTTCGGAAAATCTTTTGCCTTTAAAAGGATTATTTACACTCACTCTTAAATCCGGGCTAAAACTTTTAGGTTTTTCTGGATCAACACTAATAAATTTTTGATCACTTACAACTATTGATGATAAATAAGTTTTACTTTCTTTAGACCTTAAACCAGCTTCAAAAGAAAATCCTTTCGCTACAAAAGAGCCCTTTGGCATTGTCCCGGCTACCTCAAAATCATTCTTGGAGTAAATATTTATTTCAGTTTTTTCAGTTGGATTATTAAAATCACTTATCGAAAAGGATTCTGTTTTATATTCTAAAATAGGAAGAACAAAAGCATCCAATAATGCCGTTTTGCCTCCGCCATTTTCTCCGATAAAAACATTTAAGCCGGAGCCAGCGTTACTCCCATCCGGTATATTTAAATTATCTATTTCGAATTGTTTATCTGAGGAAAATAATCTAAAATTTTGAATTGTAATTTTTTTAATAAACATTTCATTAAACTTTAAATGTTTTTCTAAAATCTTTTACAAATTCGTCATAATTCTCAAATTCAATGCCATAATAGTTTGTATTCTCTGGAGTAGTTAAAAAAACATGATCATCGGCTGCGCCCCATTCAACTTTCTTGTGAATTTCTATCACGGGCCCATTTTTTAATAATGTCACATCTACTATAAAGTTATTTATATAATTCCAAACATGCCAGTCGTGAATAAATATATTATCTCTAGAAATTATTTTATTATTAAAATCTGTATTAATTGGTATTTTTCTAGAGACAAAACCATATGCTATTTTTACCCCCTCATGAATACCATTTTCACTTTCATTTATTAGTTTCAAAGAATCAAATATAATTGTTGAATTTTCAAAACATTTATTTAAATTAAAAACATTTTGCCCATTACTTTTCTGGAAATAATCTATATTTTTCTTTATTAAGTTAGCTATTTTTTCATTCACAGCATTTAAATAATCTGTGCCATTATATTTTTTTAATTTTTTTTCATAAAGTTCATGTGGCACATTAGATATAACCAACCCTTCCTCGCTGTCTTTTAAGATATAAGATGTTTGTGTGTCAATATTTTCTAAACCAAGGCATTCGTTGTAGGCATTTAAAATATCAATTGCCGATGTAAGTAATGTTGCCATATTAAAAAATTAAAATAATTTACCAACAACTTGAGCTTCATTAACTTTGGCTAATTGGCATATTTCATCAATTGAAGCGCCATTATCTTTTAAGCCATAAAAATGAGTTTCACCTAATAAAACATATTCCCATTCCCTATCAATTCTATCTTCTGGATTTAGCTTATTAATTCGCTTAATCCAATCAAGGGTTGCTAGCTGCTTCTGTTTAACATTTGGATCGTTTAAATCCTTATCTGATTTTGTTTCAATTAAATAGATTTTATCAGACGTTTTAATGATAAAATCAGGGTAATAAAATGACAGAAAACCATCTGTTCTAATATAAATTATATTGGCAAAATTGTGATAATATTCATTAACTTTCATTATAGCTTCAACTTTCCCATCAGAATCGGCATATTCTAACATTGCTTTTTCGAAACCACCCCTATTTGAAGGATATGGCAAACGTTCATATATTGATTTAGTAACTTCTAAAGAATAGTTTTCTCTAACTCTCAATTCAGAAACCTCGGAAAAATATCTTTTTTCAATTTTAGCATCGCTAACCTCAACATTTTTTTGCATGTCTATAATAACCTTAGCAATTTCTTTAACAATATGCTGAGTAACAATGCCATTCTTTAATAATAAAACTTTCCAGTTATTATCTATAAAGGGATTAAACTCTGTTGAAAATAGTTTGATTTTGATATATTTATCAATAACTTTAACTATTTCTAAATTATTGATCTGCATTACTGGGAAAGTTTTTGTTTTTCTAACACTAACTTTAGCCATTCTATTAACGACTACGTTTAGAATTTTTTCCAAGTATTCATTATAACTTTGTGACTGAAATAAGTTAGCGTCAACTGTATATTCTCCAAATCTTGTTTTAACAGTCATTTCTTCAGAAACAAAACTCTCACCGTCTTGTTTAAAAAACCTCTTTAGATCTTCTAACGGATAAACTGAAAATGGCTCTAGATTGTCTATTCCAACATTCCCAGTAATTAATTCTTCTTCTGACTCTTTAATAATAAAAGGCCAAAATAGATCGTAATCTTTATAATTTTCTTTAAGGCCAACTTTTAAAATGTCACCCAAAACACCGTCTTTACCATCGGGATCAGATTCTAATTCACCAATAAGACCTTCCGCTAATAAATCGTCATAGAATTGAACGAATGCTGGATGCTCAATAATTGTTAGTAAATCTAAATAATTATTTGGTTCTCTTTTATCAACTAATAATCTTTTGATATTATCATTTTTTATTTCAATATATTCTGGTTCGCGCCACATTAATCTTAAGCCTCGTCCAATTGTTTGTTCTAATAAGATCGGAGCTGTGGAAGAACGAAGCGGAACGATAACGCAAATATTACTAACATCAAAGCCTTCTCTAAGCATTAAAACAGAAACAATAACTTTCGGATTTTGATGTTTATCAATATTAAAAAGCTTCTGTTTTAAAGTTAACCATTCACTTTCTGGAACTTCACCCTTTTTACCTGTATCAACTCTTAGTACGTCATCATTAGAAAAACCATTCTCTTTAATAAAATCTTCTACCAGTGGCGAAACGGATTTATCTTCACACATAATAAGCATCTTGGGATATTTATTAGACACTCCGTCTTTATCTTTTGTAAATTCAACAAAATTTTCTTCAAGTATTTTTAATTTATTTAGCCCGGCTCGAATCATTAATTTTTGCCCATCTGACAATCCAATAACTTTATTTCCTTCTCTAACCGCATTATAATCCAAAGTTAAATCAGTAAATTCTTTTCTCTTATCAATAGCGATTGTTTTTACTAACCCTCTTCTAATGGCTGTTTTTAAATCAAAATCAATTATAATATGGGGGAAATAATGTTTAGTTCTTTTTTGCCCGCTACCAGTAACATCATAAGGAGTGGCCGAAAAATCAATTTGAATAAATTTATCTCCTTTAGTTTTGGCAATTTTATTTAAACTTTTCTGCCATTCAACTTCCTTAATTTCTCCATATACTTTATTTTCATGAATATGATGAGCCTCATCATTTATAACCATTAAGTCTGGCAATTCTGCTAAATAATCAACTTCTTTGCCGCTTAAATAACTAGCATCCAAAGAATCAAGATTATTACCGCCAGATGTTCCCGGTCTTACTGGCAACAAATCTTTTAATATAGATTCTGGGCTATCAAAAGGAGAATTGTCCCCTTCTTCCATTTCTTCTTTCTCCATAAAAAGATGCCAATTAGCAATAGCAATCATTCCATCCCCAGTTACTTTTGTGCCAATCTCGTGTTTTTTGGCAACACTATTTTGGATAAAGCCAAAAACATCATCTCGATATTGAGGGGGTATAAATAAATCTTTAAATTGAAAGAAATCAGATTTATCAAATTGTCTTTCCTGGTCTTCATTCTCTTTACCTAAATATGCATCCAATAAACGTTCATAAACAATAATACCTGGTGCTACTAAACAGAAATTTTTGGTAAATTTTCCACTTCTTTCTGTTTCGTATTTAGCATTTAAATATTGCCAAATAAGCAAAGCGTGCATTACCCAGGTTTTTCCAGTTCCGGTTGCCATTTTAATAGCATATTTTGGAATGTTATATTTTTCTTTTGCTAATTCAGCAACATCAATATTCGGTAATAATTCAAAATTTATATTTTCATAAACATCCTTAACATTTTTAGTACCAACAATTTCATGTAAATATATTGCATTTAAAATCGCTTGTCTTTGTCCTTCATGAAAATTAAAATATCTGGTATCTGTATGAGGCTCTTTAAACCAATATTTTAATAAATCTTGTGTAACTAAAGAAACATTTGCCAACATTTCTCCGCTCTCCCAAGAGTCGTTAACTTTTTGAGTTATTGAATTGGCTAATTTTAGAGGAATATCTCTTGTTCCAATGCTTATTGCTGATGGCATATAATTAACGTTATGTAACTTTTAATCTATCAAATAATATTATTTGTGTATCATTTATGATTGCTATAAATTGTT
>Ga0265294_10007640_pt1 | contig 12769 bp, 10 predicted proteins | sample MunlanPumphouse3_FD_192504 | JGI IMG/M metagenome (GOLD analysis project Ga0265294, IMG submission 192504) | Groundwater microbial communities from a municipal landfill in Southern Ontario, Canada - Pumphouse #3 | ecosystem: Environmental > Aquatic > Deep subsurface > Groundwater | place... | reverse complement strand
GATGATTTCAAAACATAAGTTCGATTTGATTGTCAACATTCCTAAAAACTTGACCAAACGCGAATTGACCAATGGATACAAAATCAGACGTGGGGCTATTGATCACAACATTCCGTTGATTACAAATTCGAGGTTGGCAAGTGCCTTTATTGAGGCTTTTTGCTCCATGAAGGAAACTGACATCCAAATCAAGAGCTGGCAAGAATATCAGTAGTTCTTGCCTGTATCTTCCCAGCCAGGTTCATCGTTTTCAATAAACTTGATGTCATCGTTGATGCCATATTCGTATGGTTCATCCTCAAGGATGATTTCATCATCCGGATCTTCAGAATTCTTAGGCAAAACAGCAATCGGTCGGTGAGAAATCGTCTGGACGCGATTGGACTCATCGTTGAGTTCCTTCCATAGCAAATCCTTTAACTCAGTAAGGCCAAAACCGGCAACTGATGAAATGAAAATATAGGGAACGTCAGGCAGGTCCTTGCTAATTTCCCGCATCAATTCCTCATCCAGCATATCACATTTACTGATAGCCAGGATGCGTTGCTTGTCAAGCAATTCCGGATTATATTGAGACAACTCGTTTAAAAGAATATGATACTCCTCATGAATATTTTTGCTGTCTGCAGGAATCATAAACAACAATACAGAATTCCTTTCAATGTGGCGCAGGAAGCGCAAGCCTAAACCACGGCCTTCGGATGCCCCTTCTATGATGCCCGGGATATCTGCCATAACGAAAGATTTTCCGTCACGATAAGGCACAATCCCGAGGTTTGGTTCAAGTGTCGTAAAAGCATAATCTGCGATTTTGGGTTTAGCGGCAGAAATGGACGATAAAAGCGTAGATTTTCCGGCATTCGGAAAACCTACCAAACCTACGTCTGCCAAGAGTTTCATTTCCAAAACGACATTACATTCTTCCATGGGTTCACCAGGTTGAGAGAAACGGGGAGTCTGATTGGTAGCTGTGCGAAAATTCCAATTTCCCAATCCTCCACGTCCGCCTTTCAGCAGAATGACCTCTTGCCCTGGTTTGTTGACCTCACACAAGAACTCACCGGTTTCAGCGTTATAAGCCACTGTACCTACAGGAACATCTATATAAATATCCTGTCCGGACTTCCCTGAACTACGCGACCCGGTACCACTTGCACCATGTTCCGCAAAAACATGACGGGCATAGCGCAAATGAAGCAGTGTCCAAAAATTGGTATTTGCGCGCAGAATGACGTCTCCGCCTTTACCACCGTCACCACCGTCAGGACCACCTCTTGGAATATATTTTTCCCGATGATAATGGGTTGACCCGGGGCCACCTTTTCCGGAGCGGCAGTAAATCTTAACGTAATCGACAAAGTTGCTTTCCGCCATAATTTTGTTTAATGTGAGTTCGCTCCTAAATTAAAGAGCATCTATAGCCTTGGTAATACGGGCAAAAATTTCATCCATGGTACCGAGTCCCTCAATATCTGTTGCCAGACCTTCTTTTTTGTAGAAGTCTTTTACGGGAGCTGTCTGTGAATGATATACCTGAATACGTTTCTGAATCGTTTCGAAATGATCGTCTGACCTCCCTGATGTTTTTCCACGATTCAACAGACGTGTTATTAATTCTTCTTCAGTAACATTGAGATCCAACATGACAGATACTTTCATATCACGTTCCGCCAACATAACCTTTAACGCTTCTGCCTGTGCAGTTGTTCTTGGAAAACCATCAAAAATATAGCCTTTTTTATTCATCTTGGTATCCAAAACTTTAGCCAGCATGCTGATGATCAGGTCATCGGGTACCAGATTTCCTTGGCTGGTGTAAGATTCAATCAATTTACCCAAATCACTTTGAGTTTTTTGTTCGGCACGCAACAGATCACCTGTTGACAAATGTTCCAAACCATATTTTTCTACGATAAACGCGCTTTGTGTTCCTTTACCAGAACCCGGAGCACCGAATATAACCACATTTAACATTTCCTATTGAATTTAACTAACAATCTATCATTTAACAAGGGTATATACTTCCCCAAAGTTACGTCCATATCCGTCATAATCCATACCGTAACCTACCACGAAATCGTTGGGAATTTCAAAAGCAACATAATCCAGCTTCAAATCGCACTGCAAGGATTCAGGCTTTAACAATAAGGTGGCAATGCGGATTTCTCCTGGATTTCTAGAGGATAGGGTTTCAAGGAGCTGCTGCATGGTGCAGCCTGAATCAATGATATCTTCCACGATAACGACAGTCCTGCCATCAAAGTGTTCGCTCAAGCCAAATACTTCTTTTACCTTTCCGCCACTTTGCATCCCCTGATATGAAGTGAGTTTTACAAAACAAATTTCGCAAGGAATGGTGATGTTTTTCATCAAATCCGCAGCAAACATGAAAGAGCCATTCAAAACTGCCAAAAAAAGAGGCTTTTTACCTTCAAGGTCTTTATTTATTTTGTCGGCAATATTCTTTATGGATCTTTTTATTTCTGCTTCGGAAAGTAAAAGTTTGAATTCCTTATCTTTAACAATAATATTTTTCATTTTCCCCTTTCTTTTTCAGTAAGCAAAAAGAAGTTGCAAATTTAGTGAAAATTATCAAAGGAGTCTTTATATCCACGTTTTTTTTCTAAGTTTGCATTTAGTTAGTCAGATTATTTCAAAACACCATATGATCTCAATCCGATCATTATTTTCTCATGAAACGAGCACGTTTGTTAAAACATCCAAGTTTATGATAAAATGGAGATGCGAGTTCCATATGACCTTAGACGAAAAAATGATTATCATATGAAAATTTTCACCACCAGTCAAATCAAGGAACTTGATGCAAAAACCATTAAACTGGAAGGCATAAACTCTTCTGACCTGATGGATCGTGCAGCGCTGGCTCTTTTCAGACGGATTGCTGAAGAAATCAAGCCGACAGAGACTGTTTTGGTCATTGCCGGTCCAGGAAACAACGGGGGAGATGCGCTATCTATTGCCCGTTTACTTACCAAGGCGGAATATCGGGTTCATACCATCGTTTGTAATCAGAAAACACTGTCCAATGATGCATCCATCCAACTTGACAGACTGCAAAAAGTTCCTACAGCCCAAATAACTTGCCTGAAACAGGCAGAAAACATCTCTCTCTTTGAAGGTTATGATTATATCATAGACGGATTGTTCGGCTCCGGATTGAACCGTCCTCTGGAAGGATTCTACGCTGAAATCGTACAATGGATAAATCTGCAAGATGCCGTAAAAATATCGATAGATCTTCCCAGTGGGCTCTTTGGGGAAGACAACAGAATAAACATACCCAAAAACATGGTCTGTGCAGATCTGGTTTTGGGATTGCAATTCCCAAGACTATCTTTCTTATTGGCCGAAAATGAAAGATACATCAAAGATTGGGAATTGATTGACATAGCCATACATCCCCAAGCCATCAAAGAGATGACTACCCCTTTTTCTTTCACAAAAATGGAAGACATCTGTCCCATGCTAAAAGAACGTCCCAAATTTTCTCACAAGGGCATTTTTGGCAAAGGCCTCTTGATCGCAGGCAGTCCGGGAATGATGGGTGCAGCCATTCTATCAGCCCAAGGTGCACTGCGCTCTGGTATCGGTCTTCTGAGTGTTCGTATTCCTGCATCAGAAATATCCATTTTGCAAACTGCTGTTCCGGAAGCAATTGTTGATTCCTATGATTCCAGCTTTTTTTATGAGACCTCCGATCCCATTGGTCCGGCCTCTTTTTCCGCCATCGCCGTTGGACCTGGTATTAGGACAGGATATGCGCAAGCCTTATCTTTGGAGAATTTTCTGAAAGCATGTCCCAATAATCTGATTCTTGATGCAGATGCACTGAATTTACTTTCCGAAAACAGAAAATTATTGAAACTTCTCCCCAAAAACACCATCTTAACCCCACATCCCAAAGAGTTTGACCGGATAGCAGGCACACCTTCACTATCCGGCTACGAACGCCTGAGTAAAGCGATGGATTTTGCACGCGAATATCAGGTTTATGTTGTGTTGAAAGGTGCATATACGGCATGTATCACTCCTGAAGGTCATTGTTCTTTCAATTCCACCGGAAATCCGGGCATGGCGACAGGTGGAAGCGGAGACATTTTAACCGGAATTGTCGTATCTTTGCTGGCTCAGGGATACCAAGCGGAAGAAGCCTGCAAAATAGGCGTTTACCTGCACGGTTTAAGCGGAGATTTAGCCTTGGATTGTCAATCGCAGGAAAGCTTGCTGCCAAGTGACATCGCTCAGAACCTCGGAAAAGCATTCAATCTTTTGCATCAAAGACATTAGATATCAAAATTTCTAAAATAACATATTAAAACAAACCCTATGAAACGCGTTTATTTTCTGACCATCCTTTTGACATATAGCATTTTCGGTTTCGCACAAATCAAGACCCAACCATTAAATGCAGCCCTCAATCCATCCGCAGGTCTAATCTATGCTCTGCCCAGAAACATCATTGTTGTTGAAGTGGAAACCCGTAAGACTGTTGAAACGCCTGGAATCTATTACCCCTATGCCGAACGATATCTGGGAATTACAAATATTTGTCAGGCAGAAAATGTCCGCTATGAGATTGTTGGAGTACACCTGTCAATAAAAGCTGTTCCAGACCTTCAAAACACCTATATCATTGAATCAGGGAAAGCTAAAAATGCTCCGGCCATCGAATTGACACCTGAAGGCTTTCTGAAATCCATTGGACATTCAAATTACAAGAAAACAGATATCAAGAAAGAGGAGAAAATGGTCAAACCATGTTGTGCCGAAAACTACCAGTCTCAGGAAAGCTCCATTGTAACCCGGGAAATGCAGCAAGCCAGTTCAACGGCAAAAATGGCAGAATTGGCCGCCAGTCAATTATTCAACCTCAGAGATACGCGTATCAACTTGCTCACTCAGGACTTGGACAAAACGCCCTCGGATGGCCGATCTTATGAAATTGTACTCAGCGAACTGAATCGGATGGAGAAATATTACAGGGATTTATTCACAGGAAAGCGCACTGAAACCACTGAAACCAGCACTTTCGAGTACGAACCCCAAAAGAACGACGAAGAAATCCTGTTCCGTTTTTCTCAACTGAAAGGAATCGTAGACAAAACAAACCTGGGAGGGGACCCGATCTTCATCAATCTGCAAAAAAATGCCGGTACTCTTGCAGATGTCGCCAAAGCTTCCGCTTACAATGGCAAAGAAACATTCAGCGTATATTATCGCATTCCAGGCCAAGCACAGATTAAAATAACGGATGGGAACACCATCTTTTGCAATCAGAAAATGCTGGTGGCACAGTTCGGAAAAGTGATGACTCTTCCAACAGGAGCTGTTCGTTCAGCTGAGTTTTGCCCGATGACGGGTTTACTCATTCGTTTGGAAAAGTAATTAAAAAACGCTTTATAAAATATAAACCTGATACTCTTAGTGAAGCTCTATTATGGCTGTTTTTCTTGCCTATGATAAAATTCATTTCTATATATTTTCATAGAAAACCATACTTATGAATAAAATTCGATGCTGTTTTTTTACAATACTTTGTATTATTTTTTCATCACTGGCTTACTCAGCTCAAATTGATGAAAATGAAGCACTGCAAATAGCACAGCAATTTTACAATCAGAAAAAAACATCCTTACTCCGTTCGACTCCTGATTTTCGATTGGTGTATGCCTGTAAGGATAGTACTTCACTCTTGAGATCCACCAACACGCAAACTTACTTCTACATCTTCAATGTAGGGAAAGAACAGGGATTTGTCATTGTATCAGGCAATGATCTCACCAAAAAAATATTGGGTTATTCAGACGAAGGGGCTCTCCCCGTTGAGAATATGCCTGAAAATCTCAAGACATGGCTTGAGCTCTATCAATCCGAAATAAAATACGCCATTGAGAATGTGAAAAATCCGATGGCCTTTGATTCAGAAAATATGGTCAATTCGTCCATGACCGATTACGTTAGTCCCTTATTGGGCAATATCAAGTGGAATCAATATGGAGCATATAACATACTTTGTCCTTCAAATGCAGAAGGAGTACACGCAGTAGCAGGTTGTGTGGCTATAGCCATGGCACAAATCATGAAGTATCATGAATGGCCAGTATCTGGAACCGGATCCCATAGTTACGATTATAATCCATTTATAAATATTTCTGCCGATTTCGGTCATACGTACTATGACTGGGACAATATGCAGGACAGATACAGCACATCATCCACTCCTCGACAAGACACGGCTGTCGCAACTCTGATATATCATTGCGGAGTATCAGTCAATATGAAATATGGTATAAATTCAAGTGCTGCTCAAAGTAAAGATGCAACGAATGCATTTACCAATTATTTCGGATATGACTCCGATCTTCAGATCCACTATAAAGAAAATTATAACGAAGCTCAGTGGAAAACAATGATCAAAAATGAATTAATCAACAAAAGGCCAATTCTTTACTCCGCAGGAACGTTAAGTTTATCTGGCCATGCATTCGTATGTGATGGATATGACAGCAGCGATATGTTTCATATCAACTGGGGCTGGGGTGGATATGGCAACGGCTACTTTGAATTGAGTTCGCTGTATAGTGGTGCGGCAGGAAGCATCAATGTCATTGCCGATGGCTACAGCGTAAGACAAGCATTTATAGGAGGTATCATGAAACCGGATGGAATTGACAACGTGACCTATAAAATCAGTATGTATAAAAGTGGGTTATTTTCATCAGAAGATACCCTGGAAAACATCAATTCTAGCACCACCAATCTTGTTTTTGGCTGTAAGAATATAAGTTTTGATGCTTTTAAAGGAAAAATCGGCATCGGCCTGTATCAGAACGGTATTATGAAAGCAGTACTGATTTATTCTAATATCAGCGAACTCCTCTATAATTGGGGATGGTCTAAATATGAATCATTTAAAGGGGTATCTCTTTCTAACCTGAACTTAGTCCCGGGCAACTATCGGATATATTGCATCTACAAACCAACGGATTCTACATCTTGGTCTTTTATGAATGCTACGAACAATTGGAACAATTACCTGGATGTTATAATCTCTGGTTCCACATCCCTTTCTGCAGTCATTCAAAGACCGGTATCCAGTCCGATTTTGACACTAACTCAAGCCATACAGCACCAAAACCTTTACCAAAACCGGAAGGCTAGTTTTAGTGTAACAATTCAGAATACCGGAACTGAATACAATTCAGCCATTGCCCTCTATCTTCGTTCAACAACAGATGCGTCTGCCTACCAGTTACTCGATTACGGAAATGTGTGTATTTCAAGCGGTCAAACAAAAACATTTGAGCTAACGGGGACAATCACCAGCACACCTGGTAATTATTATGCCATTGCCGCCTATGATAGCACCAATACTATTTCATTGGAGAATTTTAAGCCGATTGGACCGGATAATTATGGCAAGTTGCCTGTCTCCATAGAAAGTGGGCAATTAAGCCTGACTCAAAAGCTCCGTTTATCCAAAGATACACTTCACAGAAACGAGCCGTTTACAGTCTATACTTCTATCAGTAATACAGATAGTAATTTTTATGGCAGCATATACGCCTATATTTACCCGGAAAACGAAGGACAATATTTGGCTATCATTGGGCCAAAAAATATAACCATCAATACGAATGATACAGTAAGCACCACCCTATCAGGTTCCATTAGCCTGAATCCCGGACGTTATCGTCTCTGCCTATTCTACAAATTGGAAGAGGATTTGTTTAAAATTAGCACAAAAGATGCAGCCATCGATACCTTATTTTTCACTCTGGAAGAAGCGGCTACCGCTTTGGATTATAAACAGACGAGAACTTTCAGCATTTATCCAAATCCTGTAAAAGGCCAACTAAATATCCAAACAGAGGAATCTGTCCTGCAGGCACATGTTTCTGACCTTTCAGGACGGATAATCCTGCAAGTGTCAAATAGCAAGATTTTATCTGTCCATAATCTTAAGTCCGGATTATATTTAATTCAGATTAGAACTGAAAACGGCACCAAGACCGTGAAGTTCATGAAAGAATAACATCACGGCTTTCCACACCCAATCTTGTCACTTTTAAGTGCCCGATTGTATGCTTTCATCTCTTTCTTCAATACAGGAGCAAGAATGTATAGTCCCAGTATATTGGGTACAGACATGCACAACACCAACATATCAGAAAAATCTATGATGGTGGTGAGGCTGGTGGTTGTTCCAACGATGATGACCATTAAGAAGATAACCTGATAGAGCTTTTCAGCATAAATCCTTTTTCCGAAAAGCTTTTCAGACAGCTCTCCGAAAATGAAATCAAATCCTTTCACTCCATAATAAGACCATCCGATCAACGTAGAATAGGCGAAAAGTAACATACAAAGAAGCAAGACGTATGGTGCCCACCAAGCAAAAGATTTAAATGCAGCTGAAGTCAACTGCGCACCTTCGAGATTCCCTGAATTTTCATAGTATCCAGTAAATATCAAGGTGAGTGCAGTCAAAGTACAAATGATAACTGTATCAATAAAAGGTTCAAGAAGCGCCACATAACCCTCAGTGACAGGCTTGGCTGTTTTAACAGTAGAATGAGCGATGGCTGCAGAACCTATACCAGCTTCATTTGAAAAGGCGGCCCTACGAAAACCTATCACCATGACTCCAACAAAACCACCTTTCAGTGCATCCGGATGAAAAGCACCATCGACAATCAGCTGAAAGGCCATCCCAATTTTTGTAATATTAGAGGAGATAATCATCAGACATACAACAATATATAGAATTGCCATGAAAGGAAATATTTTTTCACTGACTTTCGCTATACTTTTAATACCTCCCAAAATGACCAAACCCGTCATCATAGCCAGTACCAAACCTACCCAGAAGCCGTAAGGAGCTATTACCGGGAACATGGTGGAAATTTGAGCATGTATTTGATTTGATTGAAACATATTCCCGATTCCAAATGCAGAAAAGGCAACAATCAGGGCAAACATATATGCTAAAATAAGGCCCAATTTTGGCAATCCACGCTCTTTAAGACCATCCCGCAAATAATACATGGGACCTCCGGAAACTACACCTTCGGGACTTATTCTCCGGTATTTGACACCAAGAGTGCATTCTGCAAACTTAGAGGACATTCCAAAAAATCCGGCTAAAATCAACCAAAATGTCGCACCTGGTCCCCCCATCGAAAGGGCGATTGCCACACCTGCAATGTTTCCCAACCCAACCGTAGAGGACAATGCTGTCGAAATGGCCTGAAAATGCGAGGTCTCTCCTTTTCCTTTATGTTTGGTATATCTGCCAAGTGCTAAATCTACACCGTGTTTAAATCCACGGATATTAATAAATTTCAGGTATATCGTAAAAAAGATGGCACCGGCTATCAGCCAGACAACAATAAAAGGAACAGCGGCACCAAGTTTAAGGCCGACTGCTGCAAAGGGATCCCAAAAAAGGACTTTGCTTAATTCTTGAACGAGCGGTTCAAAGAATTGATTGATAGAACAGATCATTTCTCAGGGTTCAGAAGGTTAAAGCGACCATTTTTAAAAACAAAAATTATAGAATCTTTAATGACAGGCTCAAAATCTTTCAGGATATCCGGTCGCAAATCTTCCTTGATTGAAGAATGAGTCACCAAAATAGAGGTATTTTTACTAAATTGATAGGAAACAAAATTTCTCAGGCAGACTTCGTTGAAACGGTTTCCCAATCCTAAAGCCCTCCCTTTATCGACATCCAGAAAATCGAGGAAGCTCAATTGCGGCATTTCCAGTTTGGATAGAGGTTGCCAGGTGGTAGAATAGAAAGAGATTCTACTGTCCTTCAGTGGGGCAGCAACAGTATGGATTAAGGCGAGTACCTGTAAAGTATCATTGACCTGCAACAGTTTCAATTGCATTTCGGCATTTTCAGAAGTCTGAAGTAAAAGATAATTCTCAGACATATCTTTTAGTACTACTTCTGTACCAAAAGCAGAAGGCATCACCGCCGATTTTCCATTGTTGTAGAAATCTACAAGGTCTCTTCTCGTGTCAATGGAAACAGAAGGTATCAGATTGACAGGCATCTTAATGAAGTAATATGAAATTGTCTGGGCTTTCACTCCTGACATTTCCGATAAAAGATAGAAAAGAAACAAAAAAAGCAGGTGCTTTTTCATCTGATATAAATTATATTTTCAATTAAGTCTTGATTCCAAACACAACAGGAATATACCTAAAAGGACACCAATCAAAACCAAGGCCTTTATCTTGATATTCTTTTCATGAAAAAAATGATTCTGTCAGGAATGAAACGATTGTTCCTGAACGACGAGCCACCGAAACCATTGAAATCTTCGAATTTAGTAAACTCAGCGCGCAAAAATACAGAAAATCAGACAAACACAAAAAGAAAAAGATACAAAGTATTGTCCAACGGAACTGAAAAGGTACAGAATTCTTTCGGTATGCCAAAAAATGAAAAAAACAGACGTAAAAGCGCATAATATCCACATATTTAGATCTCGGATTTTTAACCTTTTACCTCTGAAATAGTTCTTCCGGATAGGATACCTCTGTTAAGAACAAACCTTGTGCATGAACGGAAGTCCCTGCATTGGAACGGTTTTCTGATTCTATGACTGCCCTGAAACCAGCCTCATCCATTTTGCCTCTGCCAACTTCGAAAAGGGTTCCAACAACAGCACGTACCATATTGCGTAAGAAACGGTCTGCCTGAATGGTAAACACCCAATAGATGCCACGTTTTTCCCAATAGGCCTGCATAATCTTGCAATTGTTGGTCTTAACATCGGTATGCGCTTTACTGAAGCTGGTAAAATCAGTATAATCAAAAAGACATTTTGCAGCCCTATTCATGGCTTCGTAATCGAGATTCCCATACATGCGGGTATAAAAGGAGATATTGAAAGGGTCTTTTTCGTCAGCCATCCAATATTCGTAGGTACGGGATGTTGCATCGAAACGGGCATGAGCATCGGGACGTACAGGAATCACTTCAAAAATTTTGATATCAGACGGCATCATCAGGTCAAGCTTTTTTGCCAGAATTTCGACATCAATTATTTTTTTTTCCGTATCGAAATGTGCGTACATCATGCGGGCATGAACACCGGCATCGGTCCTACCTGCTGCTGTCAGCATGAAATGAGGACCAAATAGATGCTGCATGATTTCCGTCATGACTTCTTGCACAGAGACAGCATTGGGTTGTAATTGCCAACCATGATAATTGGTACCATCGTATGCAAAGCGAATGAAATAACGTTGTATCATGAATTTTTGAATCTGAGCGCAAAGGTAATTTATTTTAATGATCTTTTTGACTACAAAAGGAAGTCCTAATTTCAAATACCGGCAAAACCTATTCATATTTTTTATAAATTTGAAGCGGCAAAATTCATAGCAGACTAAAGCCTGCTGCCCTTCTATTTATTTTAAAAAAACAAAAGAAATGAAACAACTAACAATCCTGATCCTTCTCATTTTTAGCTCATTATCAGTCAATGGTTATGAAATTAAAGATTTCTTGCAAAAAGAAGCCGATATTTCAGAAGTAAAATCAAGCCTGATACTTAACCAAAAATGGGTTCCCTATCCGTCATATACAGATCGTAGTGGTTGGAACACTTTGACAGGAAATAACAAAGATGAAATCATCAGAAGGGGAAATACTTTCTTAAACTACAAATGGGAAGTCATTACTGCGACCGACTATCTTGCATATGACCGAACAGGAATAAGAGAAGTGATGGAAGACCCTTTTGGCAGAAATATTTCAGCATTGACCCAATTGGTTCTTGCTGAATTGGCAGAAGGAAAAGGTCGCTTCGTTGATCAGATTGCCAATGGCGTATGGTTTTATTGCGAAATGACAACCTGGGCACTTGCCGCTCATGTTGCCAGTGAACAAGTTGAAAAGACATCTCTGCCTAGTTATAAAGAAAATGTCATTGAACTCACTTCAGCTGATGTAGGCTCTTTTTTGGCTTGGACCTACTATTTTTTAAAAGATCAATTAGATGAAGTTAATCCATTGATTGCAGAGCGCTTACTTAAAAATTTACAAATACGCATTCTTGACCCATATATGAATAGAAGCGACTTTTGGTGGCAAGCGTTCAATGCTACTCCTCAAACAATGGTCAACAACTGGACTCCCTGGTGCAACAGTAATGTACTTACCTGTTTTCTTTTGCTCGAAAATGATCCTGTGAAATTGGCAGCAGCTGTCCACCGTACCATGGTCTCAGTAGATAAGTTCATCAACCGGAGCAATGCCGATGGAGCTTGTGAAGAAGGGCCTTCATACTGGGGGCATGCCGCCGGAAAATTATATGATTACTTACAAATACTGAGCCTGGCAACTAATGGTAAAATATCCATTTTCAATCAACCTATGATTAAAAACATGGGAGAATATATTGCCAAATCATACATAGGTAATGGTTGGGTCGTCAATTTTGCGGATGCATCCGCAAAAGGAAGAGGACTGCCCGGTGTCATCTTCCGCTACGGAAAGGCAGTGAAAAGTTTAGAGATGCAGCAGTTTGCATCATACCTCATTCAACAGAATGCCAAAAGGCAATATTACTATTCAGGTAGAGATTTCTTCAGGTCATTAGAAAACCTCGCGTCCTATAATGAATTGATGGAAACAAAACCAGCCTTGCCGCAAGCGCCGTCAATATGGTATCCACAAACCGAATTTTGTTACATGCGAAACCACTCCGGATTCTTTTTTGCTGCA
>Ga0265294_10007638_pt1 | contig 12769 bp, 12 predicted proteins | sample MunlanPumphouse3_FD_192504 | JGI IMG/M metagenome (GOLD analysis project Ga0265294, IMG submission 192504) | Groundwater microbial communities from a municipal landfill in Southern Ontario, Canada - Pumphouse #3 | ecosystem: Environmental > Aquatic > Deep subsurface > Groundwater | place... | reverse complement strand
AAACCAGGTATGGGCAATGGACTTCATGTCCGACACCCTGGAGAATGGCAGAAAGTTCAGAGTCTTCAACCTTATCGACACCTTCAGTAAGGAGAGTGTTCTCCAGATCATCGATAGTTCATTGCAGGGTTCGAGACTGGTCCGAGAGCTTACTCAGCTTGCGGAACAACGAGGTCTTCCTAAGGCTATCAAATGCGACAATGGTCCTGAATTCACCAGCAAAGTAATGCTCAAATGGGCTGATGAAACAGGAGTTCAGTTAGGATTCATAGCTAAGGGAAAGCCGACGCAGAATGGCTTTATTGAGAGCTTTAATGGCAAGATGAGGAAGGAATGTCTTGACAGGCACATATTCCGGAATTTAGTTGAAGCAAAGGAAATAATTATGAATTGGGCTGGCCACTACAATGAAGAACGACCTCACAGGTCTCTGAATTTTATGGCTCCCTATGAGTTTATCGATGCCTACAACGTCAAAGCAAGTTGCCCATTAGAAACTGGTCCATAAAATGGGGTACGGTCATCAGGTACGATGGAGTTACAGTATATTCTCAATCTTATGAATGATTATGCGGTTCAATTACTGGTTACAGATAGATTAGGGAGTATTGGCTTGCCTATACCCCTGTTTTGTCCATGGGTTGATTTATCATGAGAATGCGTATATGCAAAATGAGTTATTTAGGAGTTAGGAATGAGCTTTTTGAAAACAGTGGCAAAGATTGGAAATGCTGTCATCGATGAAGGTATGAAACAGCAAAGTAAGCAGATGAGAAATAGCAGTAGGAATGCAGCTACAGGGAGAACGGAAGTCCCCACTATTGGAGGAAAGACACTCAGAGATTGGGAGAGCAAGTGGCAGAATGTAGGCTATCTGGACAGCATCGACCTAAGTCCATACTCCTCTTATGTTGGGCTTTACAAAGCCGAATTGGGTGGAAAAGTCATGTATATCGGCAGAGCTGTCGAATATTCGAATGGTGGCATCAGGAAGAGACTATCTGACTATACCAGAGAATCAGACAGTGCCAGAAAGCACACATCGGGGCAACTAATGCATGCCAATGCTGCCGATTTGAAGATATCTATTTTGCTGGTTGGTAGTGATGAGGAAGCGGCTGAAGCGACCAGAAAGCTCGAACGCTACTTCATCGGCAAGTACTCTCCTGAGTGGAATAAGATTCTCAAGTAGGTGGGTTATACTCATTGAGGTACAGGGATGGCGATGAAAAGCATTGACTTTATAAGTAGGGCAAGAATATTTTGGAAAAACTGTAAAATGGCGAGGAATTTGTGAGGAATCAAGCTCTGTACCGGCAATGGCAGATGCTGCACCTGATAAATCAGCATCGGCTTAACGGCATATCCAAAGGTGAATTGGCAACACACTTTGGGGTATCAAAGAAGACTATTGCCAGGGATATAACTAATCTGTCTTCATGTGGTTTTCCGATCTACGAAGACCAGGATATGGATAGGGCAAATCAGGTTTTCTACTATTTCACAGAGGGTTATCGCCTTCCTGATTATACGCTGAATTACGAGGACATTCTTAGCCTCTCACTGGCAAGCAAGCTTTGGGAAGAATCGGGGTTGGTTACTTCCGATAGCATAAAAGGCATTCTGACCAAGATCGAAACTAAGCTGGATAAATCAATCCTCAAGTTCTACCGTGATGTCCAAAAAGCGCTAATCAGTGATGGTACCGGGACTCTATCTGATTCGGACACTGTGGCTGAGAAACTAAGCCTGGTACTGAAAGCGATACTGAATTATAAGATGATCGCTTTTGATTATTATAGTGTGCAGAACCAAAGGCACAGTCATAAAGAAGTCTCGCCTTTGGCAGTTAAGTATTTCAACCATAACTTCTACCTGGCAGGATATTATAAAAAGATAGATCAGGTGATCGTCTTTGCCATCAATCGCATGGAGAAGCTTAAGCTGAGCGATAAACCTCAACACGAGGTGGATTTTGATTCCAGAACCTATTTTGATAGCGGCTTTGGCATCTATGCTGGAGAAGTGTTTCCGGTGAAACTTCAATTCTTTCCTCCAACCTCGGATTATATCGCAGAAAGAATGTGGCATCCATCACAGAAGATCACTCGTCTTAAGGATAAATCACTCATCCTGGAAATGCCTGCTAACTCCCTGAGTGAAATGAAGAAATTTGTGCTGAGCTATGGTGCAAAAGTCAAGGTGCTGGAACCGAAGGAGCTGGTGGAAATGGTTCGAGCAGAGATAAAAAGAATTTCATTAGTATATTCCGGCAAACTTAATGAATCAGTATTGTTGTAGATATGGGGGAAAAATGAGTAAAAAACGCGTTGAACCTGATAAAGAAAAAGAAGAAAAAAGCAGAACCTCCAAAGTTATTGAAGGATCTATTGGCGGCGTTACACATGAGCAAGTAGGTCATTATGGAGGTGCTGTTGCTGAAAGAATAAAGGAATATACTGGAGAATTTGATCCCAATGGTAAGGTGACAGTAAAGGGGCTTAAGCAGATTGCTGAATCCAAAGTCGATCCCAGATACGAGTATCAGAATACAAAACAACAAGCTGGGTTTGCTGCAGAAGTAGATTATAGAGCTAAGGTCAATTCTGAGAACATCATAAACAAGTCAAAGAAGCAAATTGCCCGATCAAATGATGTTGGACTGGGAAACAATCCTGTAGCAGACTTTGTATCCGTAGATCAACAAGGAAATCCGATACTTATCGATGGTAATCCAGAGTGGAGTGCACAAATGAAATTCTGCGGTAAATATGGCTCTCAAGCAGAAATTCAAAACAGTGCAAGAGACATTGTTGATAGGTTCGCCGGTAGCAAATTCGAAAAATATCGGGGCCAAAAACTGTTAGTACCTTCAGAGCAATACGATCCGGCTTTGAACTACGCAAGAGACAAGGCCGCAGAATTCCGAAATGCTGCGCAAAAACTTCGCACAAGCGGAGACTACGAAAAAGCTACCATGTTGGAAGCAAGAGCAGCGAACTTTGACTCAGTCGCAAACAACCTGGTAAACAGCAAGATATCATCCCGGGAAGCTATGTTTATGCGACAAAACCCAAAGCTCCATACTACCTATAACATCGCTAAAACAGCACATGGAGCCGGGATGGAAAATGTGAAAACCTCAGCAGTGATCTCAGGGGTGATTTCACTATCTACGAGTTTGGCTGCAGCGATTAATGGAAGTAAGGACATTTCCGAGGCAGCAGTGGATATAGCTATTGATGTGGGTAAGGGTGTTGCGGTCGGATATGGTTATGGAGCTGCAACTTCTGTTGTGAGCGGAGCCATGCAGAGAAGTAGCAATATGGCTATCCAGAGTTTATCCAAAACATCCCTTCCAGGAATGATCGTAGCAGTTACATATCAAGTGGGTAAATCCGTAGTCAGATGGGCTAATGGAGAAATCGATGGAGTTCAGTTCGTTGTAGAAGTTGGAGAAGTAGGTGTTGGAGTTCTGGCAGCCAGTATCGGAGCATCCATCGGGACAGCAATATTTCCAGGAATAGGGACTGTTGTTGGTGGCATGGTAGGCTACATAGTCGGCTCAGTTATATACAATTCCACGATCAATACTATACGTGATTACAAGCTTTCTTCCGAAAGACTCGAAACAATAACAGCAATTTCTCAAGCTGCTTTGTTATCTATGGAGGCCAGTAGGAAGGATTTTGAGACTGCCATGAACAAGCATTTCAAACGGAGGGCTCAGTTACTCAGAAGCTGCTTTATGACGATGGATCAAGCCGTTTTAAACAATGACCATGAAGCTTTTACAAAAGGCCTAAGTGCAATAGCCATTGAGATGGGTTCATGCCTTAGATTTAAAGACTTTGCAGAGTTTGACAGCTTTATGCAAGATTCTAACAGTAAATTAGTACTATAAGGAGTAATTATGCCACTACCAATAGTTTGGGGAGCCGTAGTTGGAATCGGCGTGTTAACGGGTTTGAGTAATTCGGGTAAAACCAAATCTAATCTACGGGAAGCAGAAGGATTAATAGATGCTGCTAATGATAAAGCTACAGAAGCGAAAGAATTTGTAGAGATGGCTCAAGATAAAACCGTTAAAGCCATTGAAGCATTAGGGCAATTGAAGATCCAAGTTCTTAAAACCTCAATGACCGATTTTGTGGAGAACTTTGAGAAAATCAAGGAAGTGGAATTTACCATTCAGAATGGTATGAATGACATGACGAAACTTCTTCCAGGAACACCCGGTTTCAAAGAACTGAAGCAATCCACCCATCTTAAGACACTGGCCAGAATCGAAAGTATCCTTAATTTCGGCAGTTTTGGGTTCCTCACAGCGTCAACTTTCATGCCAAACATGCCAGTGTTTCCGTTAATGAGTACTATACTCAATATGAAGTCGCAAACTGCACTGAATAATGCCAAGGCTAATTATGAAAAAGCTAAAGTTTATCATTCTCAAGCCAAGACTATTGGATTGGCATTGAAAGCGATATTCTTAAGGTGTGAACAGATTTATGGGTTACTTGAACAATTGGATTCCTATTTTTCTAAGTCTGTCGGGAACCTAAGAATAATTATAGAGTCCTCTGGTACAAAATGGCCAAAATATAGTATAGAGGAACAGAATGACATTTATCTATGTGTGCAGATTGCTCAAACTGTGAAAATTGTATTAGATACGTCTTTATTAACAGAAAATGGCGAACTAGATAAGAAATCAGAAGAAATGGTATCCCAAGGCAACATGCTTCTTCAAAAAATTGCAAGACTGTAAAACCGCACGATTACGAAAGGAGATAACTCATGACAGACAATAACGAACACAAAGGCGTTCTTAATGCTGCATTTGATTGGATAATTCAAAGTGTTGATTCTGCCGAGTCAGAACAACAGGATGAAACCGCCTCAAAGCAACAGAACGATAAAACATCCAACTCCGATGCCACTTCGTTCAAACAAGCGATCTTGGATAAATACGAAGAAGTTAGTGGATATCCTCCAATTGTGGACGATTACATGCCAAGAATCAAAAACATGCTGAAGGAGATTTGTAATGGCCAATACAAAAAGGATCAGATAATCGATACCAACGATACCAGCATATCCAGTAACGGTCACTCAGGCATAGTGTTCACTACAGAAGCAATATGTGTAAAGGATTCTGGTAATTCCACAAGCAAGTTCATCGCTAAGTTTGAAGATATCGATTTTACATATCTCAAGGAAGAGCGTTTTCTGGGAGTTGACATCTCTGCCCTTGAGTTACATATGAAATACGGTTCTACCTACAATCTTAGTACTACCCTATCATCATTATCATTGAATGACATGCAGGAACTTATAGACTATGCAATGTCATTATATGAAGAGAAGGATAAACTGGAGTGGTAACACCCATCTTAAATATCTAAGACCATTGCACGTAGAAATGGACATAAAATATATCTAAACAGTTCATGACAGATAAGCTAGATGTACAATTATGGCTCTATCAATACGCAGGAGCTAATCATGGAAAAGCAAACCCTAACTTTCGCAGATCAAGAGATTGCCAATCGTTTGGCAAGCCGCAGACACTTTCTCAAAGATGTGGATCAACTGATAGACTGGAAAAGGATCAACAAACTGATCAGCAAGGTTGAGATCAGAAGGACTTCTGTGGCAGGTAGGGACGCATATTCGGCAGAAGTGATGTTTCGGATCATGTTGGTTCAGGCTTGGTACAAGCTGTCTGATTACCAGATGGAAGAGCAGCTTGTCTATAACACGATGTTCCTGTGGTTTTGTCATTTGAGTATGGAGAATCCGGTCCCGGATCATTCCACGATTTGTCGCTGGCGTGGCAGGTTTTCAGAAAAGAGAATCTACGAAAAGCTACTTCAGGAGATCAATCATCAATTGAGTAAGCACGATATCAGGATCACAGAAGGTGTGATCGTGGACGCAACTTTGGTTGAATCGCATGCCCGTCCCCGCAGGAAAGAATACATCGAGACAGAGCCTGTAGGAGATGATGAGATCCCTGGTCAGCCAACCTTTCAGGCAACCGTTCTGACGATCGAAGAATCCAAAGACTCTGAAGCCAGGTGGCTGAAGAAAGGCAATAAGAGCATTTATGGCTACAAGGGACACACAGCTGTGGACAAGACTCATGGTCTAGTCCAAGCAATTGAGGTTACTCCAGCCAATGTCTATGATGGGCACATGCTCATGCCCTTGGTGGAATCCTTGGAGCTTCCGGAGGAGACAGAGGTTCTTGCAGACAAAGGCTACTGCAGCCAGGAGAATGAAGATGCACTGCAAGAGCGGAACCTGGTTTCCAGAATCATGAAGAAGAAAAAGAAGAATCAGGATATGCCGGAGGAGACAAAGCTCTTCAACTATTCTGTTTCCACTCAGAGATACCGGGTTGAGCGCAGCTTTGGAGGACTAAAGAAAAACTTTGGATGGGGTCGATCAATCTATATGGGCTTACAAAAGACGGCAGATTATCTGTTCATGGGAGCAATTGCCTTCAATCTGAAGCGTAGTCTGAAGATTCTCCGAGCGTGAGATAGGAGAGGTCTGCCCAGATTTTGGGAATAGACCAAAACAGGGCTTAATAAGAGGGGGTTTACGGAGTCAAAACATGAAAATAGACCGAAATGATCTCTTCAAGACAGAAAAACGTTGGTGGCACAGATCAATATCACCTCAGTAAAAGCTTCGCCTATTTATGCAATGATCTTTATCTTTATAACTGGTTACTGAAAATGGAAGTACTATATAGGCATCTAGCGATTTAACCGTATTGGTTCAATTTGTACGACATTTCATAAAGACAGGATTCCTACAACTACACACAAAAAGCTTTAAGAATTTGGATGGTCATTAGTGCCCATTTGAGGTGACAAGAATGTACGACATACAAGGCTCAACGACTCACGAACTTGCTAAGTATCTAACACTATTACTACCAGTGTTTAGTGATAACTGGTGGCAGGAAATGGTTATTACGCATTGTAAAGATGTTACTCAAGGTCATCGTAATCAAATCAGGATACTTCTTCAGCAAACACTTTAAATTCTGCGTAAATTCAATGTATGGGTCTGATACTTTCATGGTAAGCTCCTATGTATGGATAATCAGATATTCATTATTTAGGTCACTTGATGCTTTAAGTATATATCTCAAGTGACTAGGAACCGGTCTGTGTGATTTCGAATTCTGTCAAGCCCAACCTGTCTATTCCAGTAATCTATAGCACCCAATCCTATTCAAATTCCTGAGTTGACCTAGGATACCTTTCTGAACTTTCCTGCCGATTTTGGGCACGTTTTGGCGGGAGATAACGACGTATATGTACTGCCTCAGATCAACGACTTCAATCGACGCCAGAGCCTCAAGATAGATATAGACCCATTGCCTGGATTTACCGATGACTTGAGCAATATCTCGTATGGACTTGTATCTGCCTTGTTCCAGGATATCTAAAAGCCTGTGGGCATCTGCAATGCTGAAAGTCCAGCCCTTATAGTGCTGATAGCCGATCCTGGCTTGAAAGCGGTTGGCTCGGACGTAGATGGGAGGATTATCTTCTATCTGCTTGATCGCTTGGCTTTGGAGTAGTTCGGGTAGTAGCTCTTCGGTTGCTTCTACGCTTACACTGGTCAGTTTGGATATAAGGTCCGCATTGAATAGTCGATCATATTGGCTGATGAAGTTGAGGATTAGTTCTTTGTCCGTCATTGTTTCCTCAATCATCCAGATCGACTTGGGAGACTACTTCAAGGTTCTTGTATTTGCCGATCTCCTCTACTGAGCGGATAAGCTTCATGGCTTTGCGGACATTGCCGCAGGAGTGGAAGTGGACATATTCGACAATATCAGGATGGAACTTGATCTCCAGGACCTCACTGCATAACTGGGCAATATCCTTCTTAGGCAGGTCTTGGAACTCATAGAAGAAGTTGCACCTATCGAAGTAGTATTCATTGATCTGATTGAGCCTGTCCTTGGCATTCTGCATCCCGACCAGGATCACTATCGCTGTGGTCACATCCACTATATCCCTGATCGCTCCCAAGAGCTGGGGATGCCGGAAAGCGTAGTCTATCTCATCAACAACTATGATCGTATCCTTGTGATCCTCCAGAACCGTTATACATATCATGAAGAGGTCATTAGCTGTTCCGTAGGGTATGTACTCCCCCATGCCAAATTTCTTGTATAGGGCTAAGAGAAGCTTGGATGCAAAGGCTTTAGGAGTGGTAGTTGCCTCCAGCCTGAGGTAGAGATAACCCTGACTGAAGGCGATTCTACTGGCATAGGTGGTCTTTCCCAATCCCGGTCTGCCATACAGCAAGCCAAGTCCTACCATCTCCAGCTTGGGTCTGGTTAGCAGGTATTCGATGCATTTATCTGCGGCTATCACGTTCTGCGTTCTGACTAGAGTTCCCTGTTTCATATTATCCTCCTATTAGTTTATCCCGATGCGTTTGTGGAGTTCCGCTCTGGAGAGGTTTGCGAAGGGTGACTGCCCATTCTTAGCCTCATCCTGTGCTTGGTTATCATCAAGTGATTCGGTAATGGGGCTTGTTTCGGCTTGAGGTTTCTTCTCATCATCTATACTTACCTCATCTATTGTTGCGGTGGCAGTGGCAGTTCCACCATCATCCGATGTTAATTGTTCCGCTATGGCACTTGGATCGGATTTGTAATACTCTCTTGCTGTTTTACTGAATGAGGTCTTCCAGGATATCGGTGTATCTTTATTGCTGCCTTGATACTCGATTCCGATCCTATCGAATGATTCTTTGATCTCCTGCTCGATTTTCTGCTCAATCTCTTCTCGTGCCAGTCTCTCTTTCTCTTCCGCATCCAGCTTCTCCCACTCTTCCGGACTCAGCATATCCGGATGCTTTGGAAGCCTCATCATCGCCTTTCTGGTCATCTCCTCAATGATCTCGTCACTATCCTTGGGAGGCGCTTCCAACATGGGAGGACTGCTGAATAGCGCTCTGGCACCCTGATCCTCAAGCTTCTCCTGCTTGGTCGTTGAATTCTTGAGGAGGGCATCGACAGCTTTCTGGGAGTTCACCACCCACTTCTTGGCACTGCGTTCTTTCTCCCTCCTGAGGCCCTTGATCTCTTTATATTCCTTATTCAGTTCCTTATGCGAGATCGCCTTATCCATCGAGACCTCGATGAAGGGATGCTGTGCCTTGCGGAGGGCTGCCTGGCAGATGAAGACATCGTTTTTGTCATAGACCACTATCCACCTGGCATCGCTGTAATCGAACCTGATGATGCAGGGCTGACCCACATGGTTTATTAGTTCCCGATGCCAGTAGACCTTCTTATCCAACCTGATGCCTTCATTGCGGATGTTCTTGCGCTCCATCGCCATCATCAGGAAGTTTAGCCTGGAGATCTCAATCTGGCGGCTCTCAGCTATCCTGGCAGCACTGAAGACTTCATAGGGTGTGCGTCTGTTGAGCGAGGTATGCGGTGTCTCTCCATAACAGAATCGCACATAGAAGGCGATCATCTGCATTGTTTCTTCAATGGTCGGTGGCTTACCGGTATAGAGCTTCTTTGCCCAGACTTCATTGCGATGCAGAACAGAGGGCTTATCATCTACCGATGCGCCTCTGAAGGTAGTAATGAACCGCTCAAACTGCTCCTGGAAGGTCTTGAAGAAGCGTTCTATGATCTTGGCCTTGGCATTATAGCTCTCGGCGAACCTTACTCCGATATTGAGTCGGGGGAAGATACCACCCAGTTCCTTGTTCAGATCATGCTCTTCCCAGCGTTCATGAAAGAGCTTGGCTCGGAAGGCCTTGCCATTATCCAGATAGACATACTTAGGTAGCACCGCCATGGTTCCGCTATTGTTATCGGCGATCTGGGCACAGTTGATGAAGCCATTGCGGAAGGCAGTGAGGATATGCTGGCTATCCTCGGTAAAGGCGAGTGACGCTCCCACTGGGTATCGGCTTGCCCAGTCCATCACCATGATCATCGACATGCGTTGGGCTCTACCGGTCTGGGGATTAAGGATATCGAAGGAGAGGGTATGCCCATCTGCCACCCAGACCTGTCCCACCTCTAGAGTGCTATCATCTCTCATAATGCTCTTGATGACATTCTCTGAGACAAACTTGCTGCCATCCCTCGCTTGATGCCACTCTGCCGGATGTCTGGCGGCCCATTCCTCGCACCAGCGTCTGAGTGTCCGTTCATTGGCCTGGGATTCAATGATTCCGTTTCTGCTCATCTGTTTGAGGTTAGTTATTGCAGAGCCGATCTTGATGCGGTTAGGGTTTAGCAGCAGGTGCAGCAGGTATTGCTGTTCCTGATAGCTGATCTTACGTTCTTTATATTTACCCTTGCTCTTGTGGATCAGGGCATACATATCCAGATTGGTCTCGTGATAGACACGCAGCCACTCTCGCAGTGCCCGCTCTTTTCGGGGTCCCTTGAGATTGTAGAGCTCCGGCACCAGTCTCTTGCCGTTATAGTCACTGGTGATCCGTATCCAGGCTAATACTTTTGACTCCGCTCCATACAGCCTGCGAATCACTTCCTGGCAGAACCGGCCGTAGAGTTGAGCCTCTTCCTTGTATAACAGCCTTTCCTCTTCTACCGGAGTCAGATCGAGAAAGTCACTGCCGAAGTCGATCACTACACCATTTTCCTTGGCTTCGTGGATCAGGGTGAGTTTGCGTTCGAACTCCAGATAGTCATCATAGGTCTCATAGACCGTCTCAGACTCCAGATTGTCGTCTGTAGTGTCTGCCTTGGCATTGTACTGCTGGCGGTAAGCGAGCAGGAAGCTATAATCGACATCAGCATCACCTTCATCACTAACCTTGCCTATTCCAGCCCTCACCTCTGGGGCTACTTTGCATCTGCCACCACTCTTGATTTCCAGCTTCAGTCCCTGACTTTCCATCAGTTCTTGCAGTTCATTTAGCTTATTCCGATATTCTCTCAGGAACTCCTCAGTCGGTCTGCCATTATAGGGAAACATCTGAACCTCCTGCAGTCTCGCTGACCTTCGCAGCTAGATCTTTACCATTATCATAGTAGACCAGGAACACACTGGGATAGCTGTGTACTCCCAATACGATCACTTCCTCAAAGTAAAGCTCCGGTTTACGCAGGCTATCTCTGAATCTGTCATACTCAGCCAGAATGATCTCTTCCGTTGCCAGAACAAATGTCTTGATCGTAGCTCCGTTCTTAGTCGGTATCTGATGCTTTAGAGCGGTTAGCTTCCCGGCATCTACCATTCTTCTGATCGTCTTCAGATTTTTGTTCAACAGCATGGCTACTCTGTCTATAGGTAGCCAGATAAAATCGACTTTCATGTCCATGTCCAAGTCCTTCAAAAACTGTGACCCGCTTGGACATTTCAGTCTGGAATCTTGAAAAATGCGGTCAAGCGCTTGGACATTTTGGCCTCTCATCATAGTTATCAATGAGTTAAGCCTCATTCCCACCCCCGCTTGGACAGGGGTACCCGCTTGGACATTGCTCTTACAAGCCCGTTTCTGCACTTCCGCATGGCGTTGTTTCTTGGTAGTCATTCTACACCTCTCTTATGTATTAGTAGGGTGCTAACAACCACAAGAGCAGAACCTTGGGAAGTCCTTTCTGCGAGTTTGTCTGCTTTCTTACGCATTATCCGGCAATACTTTATAATCCACCTGGGTCACACTATAATCTTTAGTATTGACTCCATAGTTACATTTCAATAATTTGCAAATATGATGAAAGTGGAGGTATAATGCTTGATATTCGTAGACATAGAATCGATAAGAAATCTCGTAAGCAGATTCTTGAAGAATTGGAGGTTGGTGCCAAACATTTTAACTACGTTGAGTTTGGTTGGCGAGATTTCGAGAAGCATTTTCACATTAGTAGAACTCCAGCAGTAAAGGAGTTTGGCTCATGGAGTAAAAGCATGGAAGCCCTCCGTGTTTCATTAGCAGAAAAGGGAATCATTTTCAATCCAAGGCCGTATGCACCACAGAGAATCTATTCTGATGCAGATATGTTTATAGAAATGGAGCGGATATGGGAATTAGTCGGACAGAGACCTTCTCGAAATGAATGGGAATCATCAGATTGTCGAATATCATACAATGCATACAAAAAGAGATTTGGCAGTTGGCTAAATGCTTGGATTAGATTTGTTGAGTACAAAACCGGAACAGATTTTCAATTAGAGAGTTTTGTAATCGCAGAGCCAGCTGACGATGTATCTCATAGTGAAGTCTCAGACTCTCTGCCAAGGCTTAGGTCTATACCATTAAGAACTCGTTTATTTGTTCTTGAGCGCGATAAGTTCAGGTGTGTATATTGTGGAAGAAGTCCTGCTTTGAATCATGGGATATCGCTTCATATAGACCACATTCAACCATTTTCGAAGGGTGGGTCAAACGATGTGGATAATCTACAGACACTTTGTAATGAATGCAATCTTGGAAAAGGTGACTTGTATCGCCCTGAAAGGGATAACTGAATTGGCAGTATTATCGTATTGGTGCTTGCTGCATTGGTCTCATTATCCAGCATCATACATTGTGGTCATCAAGAGCAATCAGAGCTGGGAAGATGTGGACTATAAATTGCAGTTGTAAGAACTGACGATGGTCTCGCCATCAAGAAGGTGCAGATCGACCACCACAGGCAACAGATTATCCTCCAACCATTTAATATAGACTATCCGGTTCTGGTTTTAGACTCAGATTGGAATTACGGAGCTTTCCTGATCGGCACAATCGC
>Ga0265294_10007636_pt1 | contig 12771 bp, 15 predicted proteins | sample MunlanPumphouse3_FD_192504 | JGI IMG/M metagenome (GOLD analysis project Ga0265294, IMG submission 192504) | Groundwater microbial communities from a municipal landfill in Southern Ontario, Canada - Pumphouse #3 | ecosystem: Environmental > Aquatic > Deep subsurface > Groundwater | place... | reverse complement strand
TCAAGGTAGTGGCGCTTTGTAGCGCTTACAACGAAAGACTTCACAACCGCCTAAACCCTCTCAACTTTCTAAACATCCTGTTTGGGCAAAGCAGGCGTCCGCCCCGTCGTTAAAACCTTAAAACGCCAAAACTCTAAAACTCCCACCCCGCCTCAAAATTAGCCTCCGGCACAAATCCATAAAACTCCCAATAGTAGCTATTCCATCCATCCTGCGCGCTAATCTCCGGCTCTGCAAAAGGAGAGTGCAAGAGCCTTGCACCCTTGGGCAAATGCAGACTATAGCTCGCATAAGCCAGCGGTTTCCCCCAGGTCAAAGCTGTAAGCAGCACATAAGAGGCCATATTCTCGCGTAATACCTGCTGATAGCGAATGCGGACTGTTTCATAGCTTTGGGGCTGCATGGAGAGCTGAAACCAGAATCCCTGCGGACTCACTCCAAAGACGGGCAAGCTCTGCTGCTGTTCGCCTATCACTACACTCACCTGATCAGCCGGGCTTTGAGTCTCGTTTGCTGGCACCGGAAAGTAGATCGCTTGATCCAGCTCTCGTAGGCCGCTATTATAGAAGCCAAAATCACCATCAAAGAGCCAAAGGCTATCTTGCACAGTGAAGACAAGCTGCTCGGTCTCAAAGCTGAGCCCGCTGGCCCGCGCCTGTAGTGGAGCAGAATACATGCCCCACAGGCAGATCAGCACCAGCGCAAATACCGACAAGCGTGTAATATTTCGCAAGCCGGAACGCCTTTATTTCAGCATGATGAATCGGGCAGAGTCCAGGGCCTTATCACCCTGCACAAGCTGCAAGAAATATACACCGCTACCCAGCTTTGGTGGCTGCCAGGACTCTGTGAACGGGTATTCTCCCACGATCCGCCCTTTCACGTCAAACAGACGCAATTTACCAGGGCTTGTCTCGCTTTTGTCCAGATCAAGGCGCACTTTCTGCCCAGGCTTCAGCACATTGGGGCTCAGTGTCAGAGTGACTCTGGGGATTTGCTGATGCAGATCCTGGTTTGAAACAGGCGCTATCGTCACATTATAGACATAGCAGCCAGCCGGTTCGGCGATGAAGGTCTCATCCAGAACCAGCTCTTGGGTTCCCGGCTGAAAGATGCGTAAATTGGTTTTAGCAGAGTGCACACTTAGCTCTATCTTCCCTTCATCATTACTGTGTGCCCAAGGCTGCCAACTTCTATAGTATAGCGGAACATCTGGGGCAGGCGTGCCATCGGAATACATAGTATATATCAAGATAGTGGATCTTGTGCTGCTGTCGTAATTTGTCACCAAATCCGGATGATCGCTTTTAGCCCATAGCTCGTAGCTATCTCCACCGTAATTTAATCTGGCTTGATATATGCTTTGTGTGGCAATCAGAGAAGTAAGATCGACATCGCCACCGGGCCCCCAGCGTACCTCTTCATTTGCTAAAGAGTAGTCTTGAAACTGGAGCTGTAAAAAACCTGATTCCGGACTGAGGCTCAAATCTGGCATCAGTGTATTTAAATTGATGGTGACAGGGTAGCCTTGAGGATCATCTGGCAGCTCAAGCTCTTGATCTATTGTATGTGCACCATCGCTGATATTGACGTTGTGACCTGCCATATAGGCATTCTCAAACCCAAATTGCAGCATGAGATCGCCACTTTCGTCAAACCAAAACTGTTGGATTGCCATTGGAATCAAGGGATTGGCCGAAAGCAACACAGCTCCCAAAAAAAGTGTCAGTAAAAAGATCTTGCGCATTTCACACCTCCTTTATGTGGATGAAACACAGCTATTTGATAACAAACTATGCTTGCACAATTTGTTCCAGATCTTGAAATGTTTTGGATCGTGCTTAGCGAATCAAGAGCAGCTTTGAACTTACCTGGCTATCGGCAGTGCTAAAACGGATAAAATATACTCCCGCAGGCATTTGCTTTCCATCTGAGCTCCGGCCATCCCAGCTCAGTTGTCTCTGTCCGGCTCCCAGCTCTTGGTGATAGATCTTCTCACCCTTTAGGTTGTAAACTGTAGCGTTGATCGAATCTCCCGCTTTGGCATCGAGGGCGATATTCACCTTACTATGAAAGGGATTGGGATAGACATTGTCGATCCTGAGGGTGGGCATAGCGGCGATTGATTCATCTTCATTAGAGATTTCTGGATGCCAGATGCGGTTCACATATTCGGGATGATCCACAAAGGGATTGCGGTTGGTTTGAAAGCCTTGCAGTGCGGTGTTCCGGGTCAGTTCCGCAGCATCCGGTGGATCCGAGTAATGCCACTCGATCATAGTGTCAAGCATGTTTACACCCCCTTGCACCAGCGAATCGCCATAGCGGGTATGAAAATACAGGATGGCCCGGGCGGTATTCCCGCGATATTCAGGATTCACCTGAAAGACAGTGTGTTGCCAATTGTCATAACCCCGGTAGCTCTGCAAGGGAGTATAGCTATAATACACATTGGAAGCGGCGGTGCTGGCCACATTGCCAAAGGGCAGATTGCCCCGCGAGGAATTTACCTGCATGGTGCAGACAAAAAGGTGATGGAGATCGGCTTTTTTGACTCCGGTGGCAGGGTTAAACCAGCTTTGCGCATAGGTGTGTTCGGTATTGGGATTGCTCTGGCCGTTATAGTCACTATTTATATTATAGACTTCGCCGGTGTAAATGCAGGTGACCTGACCATTATCGTTATCAAGCTCCTGATAAAGAAAGTCTTTGGCACCATTGTAACTGGAATAAGTATTGCTCGAGATCAGATCCCTGAGGCCGTAGAGCAACTGAGTTCCGCTGAGGTCTTGCACATCATCATAATAATCCGCCCCCAGGGCAAAAGCCAGGAGCAGGATCAGGAGAGTGCAGAGTGTTTTTGTTCTTATTTTCATGATAATATCCTTTTATACGTAGATGGGATTGGGTTCTGGCAGCTCAAAAAGTTCGGTTTCGATCAATTCAACCAGGATATGCAGGATCATGGTATGAATCTCCTGCACGCGGTCGCTTCTTGTGGCTGGCACGATCAGTTCATAATCTGTGCTTCCGGCTATCTTTCCCCCGGATCCGCCTAAGAGTGCCACGGTAAAACAGCCCAGCTTTTGAGCCATTTCCAGAGCTTTGCTCACATTGGCAGAATTTCCGCTGGTAGAAAGGCCGATCACTATATCTGAGGGACGCGCATGAGCTTTCACGGCCCGGGAAAAGACCTCTTCAAAACCGTAGTCATTGGCCACACAAGTGAGGTGGGAAGGATCGCTGATGGCGATGGCGGGCAGAGGCTCGCGGTCTTTGTAAAAGCGGCCGGTGAGCTCTTCGGCAAAGTGCATGGCGTCGCACATACTGCCGCCATTGCCAAAGATGATCACTTTGCCCTGCTCGCGATAGGTCTGGGCGATCCTGAGTCCGATCTCTTCGATCACCTGCAGGTTGTGCGCACTTGTGCAGAATTGCTCCAGCTCCTTCTGAGCCGCGCTAAAAGCTTGTTTGATCTTTGTTTGCATGGTTAGTCTGCCATCTGGGTTTTAAGCTCTGCTTCGATCTCGCCCAGTTCTTTCAGGGTTTGTTTAATGAGGCTTATCCGCTCCGGATAGGGGAGAAAGGCACTTTTGAAGCCATTCAGGATCACCTTTTTCAGGGTGGGATAATCCCAGCCAAATTCCTTGATAGCCAGCATATATTCATCCGTGATGCAGGTGTCGCTGATGGTTCTGTTATCGGTATTTACTGTCACCCGGATGCCCTTTTTCAGATAGAAATCAATGGGATGGCTTTTGGTCTCAGCCACCGCTTTGGTGTCGGCGTTACTCTTGATGCAGATCTCCAAAGGGATGCGGTGATCATTCACATAATTTAGCAGATCATTGTCTTCTATCAGCCTGGTGCCATGTCCGATGCGATGAGCTCCGCAAGCGTGTAGGGCTTGATGGATGGACGATGCGCCATCGGCCTCTCCGGCATGGACGGTGATATTCAGATTATGCTTTTTAGCCAGATCAAAGGCGGCTTTATGCACCTGAGCCGGATTATTATATTCGCCACCTGCCAGATCAAAGCCGACCACGCCCTTGTTTTTAAACTCTTCTGCCAACTCTGCCATTTTCAGCGAGATATCGGGATCCATATTGCGGATTCCACAGATGATCACTCCGGTTTTGATGCCAAAATCCTCTTCTGCTATTTTCAGACCATCGAGCACAGCCTGGGAAATCTCGGAGAGCTCCAAGCCTTTATTGGCATGTAGGATAGGCGCATAGCGCACTTCCATGTAACGCAGGTTTTCCCGGGCAGCATCTTCGGCGAGTTCATAAGCCGCGCGCTTCAGGCCTTCCTCCGTTTGTAGCACCAGATTCACGATATGAAAGCCCCTGAGATAATCCTCCAGACTCTGGGTATGCGGGCCGCAAACGATGAGTTTCTCAAGCTCGCTCTGCTGAAAAGTGGGCAGCTCTATCTTGCCCTTCTTGGCCAAATCTATGATGGTGGCAGGGCGCACACTGCCGTCCAAATGCACGTGCAAGTCCGTCTTCGGCAGCCGGTGCACCAGTTCTTTTGTCAGTTTTAATTTCATCATTTAATTCCTCTTATCCTATCAGACAAGCTATTTAATAAATGCGCTGCTGTCAATGGATTTCTTCCCAGTAGTGGTGGACTCCGTTCTGCCGGCTCCATCCCGCCTGCTGCACCCCGCTATATTACCCTATATTTTGATAGTCACACGGATCACACAGATCACCCGGATAGAGGGCTACTGGATTGCAGGCGTCTCGTCTGCAGAGCGCATAGATCTACCCGGATCAGGGTCTATCGGAATGCAAACTTCCCGATAGAACTCCCTATATTTCTATTGATTGTCCTATCGAAGATACCGTTCCTATGGAGCCTCAAGAACAAGCCTGTCTTTTTTCACCAGTCAGATGAGTCTCCCCAAAACCAGGACTCATCAATATCAATGTATTCAATCGTTAGTGTGGATTTATCTTCAGATAAATACATACCCAATTCATAGGTATCGCCAAGGTCCCAGAACCAATCTTCGATATTGGGAGCGCTTGGGGCAGGTTCTTTTTTATGAATAGCCTTCAAATCCGAGAGCATTTTCTGAACGAACCCGGGATTATCTTTCACGTTGAATCGAGCAGTCCAACTGCTGATACTGCCCACATCAAAGGTATCCTGCAGTTCGAGATCTATGAGCTCTGGAATCTTAGCATTTCTGTAGATCACGGCTGCATAGTCGTTTTCTATCTCCTCAAAACCCTTTGCCAAAAGAGCCTCGTGCGCTTCTGCCATGTCCTGGGCATAGCTCAGGTCATACAGACCTGTCACCCTTGCCATCAATGCCGCCATAAACAGGTATAGTGTTGCGAGCAAAATATATTTCTTCATGTTTACCTCATGAATCTTTTTTTCGGTTTCGGTTACTATGTCTGTGCCAAATTTTCTGGCATACAGAGCCATTTGTCTATACATTGAGGGAGGTTTTCTGTAAGGGCGGATGCCTTCAAACTTAGGGAATGGTCCATCCTCCATCGATCACGAGCTCAGCCCCCGTGATATAAGAGCTTTCGATGCTGGCCAAAAACAGCGCACCATAGGCAACTTCGATGGGTTTGCCTATTCGCTTCATCGGCACTGCAGATAGCAGGCCTTGCAAATCCTCTTCCGTGAGCGCTTCGGATACCATGGGCGTGGCGATGGCTCCGGGGAAGATGGTATTTACCCGGATCTGCTCTGCGGCATATTCCACGGCGGCGGTTTTGGAGAGGATGCGCACTGCTCCTTTGGAAGCCTGATAAGCGGCAGAAGTTCCGCTTCCGATCAGCCCATAAATGGAGGATATATTCACAATAGAACCTCCACCCGCTTTCCGCATCAAGGGAATGATATGCTTCATACCCAGCCAGGTTCCGGTTTGATTCACACCGATGATTTTGTTCCAATTTTCCAAGCTTGTGGCCTCGATCCCGTCCGGACCAAGTATCCCAGCGTTATTAATGAGAATATCCACTTTGCCAAAGGCGTTTTCGGCCTGTTTTGCCACCGCAGCCCAGTCCAATTCCGAAGAAACGTCATGTTTGATCGCAATTACCTGGGTTCCGGCAGCGGATAATTCCTTCTCCAGAATAGTCAGGTTTTCCAGATCAATATCGCTAATGATTAGCTTGGCACCTTCCTGGGCAAAGAGCTGCGCTTCAGCTTTGCCCATACCTTTTGCGGCGCCGGTGATCAGGGCGACTTTGTTTTCTAATCTTTTCATGATCAACTCCTTTGAGCATATCCTATTAATTTACTATGCTCTGGAAACATGATAATCAGATCAGCCCAAAAAACACCTTATATTTTTAGAACAAAGTTTTATAGCCTGTGGTGTCAGCGGTTCGGAGAATTTCCCTTCATCTTGGGCTGTAGCGCAGCACGCCGTTGCTGCTACACTCTCTGTTTCAGGATAATCGTCACAAACAGTTTAGCTATGCACGCTCAGTTTCTTCAGGAATCGGAATTTTCGTCGCTTTCGGTGTCCTCATCGCTTTGATCTGCAATTTCTATGATACTATTTGCTTCCCGGCTGGGTAAGAGCTCCACATGCCTCAATTTGGATTGTATCATACGAGTCCTGGTTCCCACCAGCTTCTCGATATCGTCACCGGCTCCTCTGATTTTCTTTTGAGCCGCATCCAGGACGTTCCCGAACATCTGGAATTGTGTCTTCACCGCACCCAATAATTGCCAGACTTCGCTCGATCTTTTTTGAATGGCCAAAGTCTTGAAGCCCATTTGCAGGCTATTGATGAAGGCGCCCAAAGTGGTGGGGCCTGCAAGCGTAACATGATATTCGGTTTGCAGATAGCGCACAAGATTGGAATTTTGCAGCACTTCTGCATACAAACCCTCAAAAGGCAGGAACAAAATACCCCAGTCTGTGGTGGCTGGCGGATCGATGTATTTTTCATTAATGTCTTTTGCCGAGAGCTTTATGGCGTTTTCGAGCTCTTTTCTGGCCTGACTGATTCTGGGGGTATCTGCATCTTCATACGCCTGCAAAAGCTTTTGATAGGAGGCATCTGGAAATTTTGAATCTATGGGTAAGTATAAGGGGGTCAAATCCTCTTCTCTGCCCGGCAGTTTTATGGCAAATTCTACCCTTTGCTGAGAGTTTTTCTTGACCTGCACATTACTCTCATACTGATCTGGGCTCAGCACAGAGCTGAGGAGACTCTCAAGCTGTATTTCTCCGATCATGCCTCTTGTTTTCACGTTTGTAAGCGCTTTTTTCAGCCCACCCACATCGTTTGCCAGAGAGGTCATAGTCCCCAGACCGATGTGCACCTTGTCGAGCTGGTCACTTACCTGTTTGAAGGATTCGGTCAATCTGGTATTTAGGGTTTGCTGGAGTTTTTCATCCACCGTTTGCCTCATCTCATCGAGCTTCTTACTATTGGCATCTTGCAAGGCTTCCAGCTTATCTTGCACGGTCTTTCGGATCGCTTCCAGTTTAAGATCTGTGGCATTCTTGATGTCATCATGTTTTTTGATATAATCTTCTGAGTTGGTCTTTTGGACATCCCCAAATTCAGAGAGCTTTTTCGCCATCGATTGGCTGAGTGAATCCACAGAATCATTCATAGACTTACTAAATTCGTTCAATTTCTGCTCTGTTTCCTGACGTATTTCTGTCTGTTTTTTCAGGGTTGCTTCCGAATTCGTGTTTTGCACATTGATCTGATTGCCAAGCTCAGTTTTCATGTTGCTGCTGAGCTCTTCGATGGATTTTGTGATGTTCTTTCTCATCTCTTCCAGCTTGGTTTCAGTCTCTTTGCGGATTTCTTCTTGCTTGGATATGGTGGCGCTGGCTTCGGCTTTTTGCTGAGCTCCAAATTCATTGAGCCTGGCTTGTAAGCTGTCATTCAGGGTCTTTAAAGAGTCGTTTAGTGTTGTCTGGAAGGTTGTTAGCTTGGCCTCCGTTTCTTTGCGGATTTCTTCCTGCTTATTCAGGATTCCTTCCGAGCTGCCTTTTAAGGATTCGGAAAAAGCAGCCATCTTCGATTCAATGGTTAAACGGAACTTCTCCAGCGAATCGTTCAATTCGGTCCTATTATCCTTCAGGCTCTGATTCAGCTCGTTTTTCACCGCCGAAAGCAGATTATTGATTTCGTTCTTATTGTTTGAGTTATCATTCTTAATGACAAGCGATAACCTGTCCAGTTCGGCTTTTATAGGTGTTACCAGCTTATCGATATCGACGCTGGCTTCAGTCTTCTTCAACAAAGTCAGGATGATATTGATTATCACTGCCACCAATACCACAATACTTAGTATCTGCATTATTCTCTCCCGTGGGCTACAATATTTTCATCTGTGCTATAGAACATCATAGCATTATCCGTGATGTATGTGTCAAGGACAATCATTCTACATCACCCAGCTATGCATTTAGCCCCATCTAAAAGGCCTGCAGCAATTCATAACGGCTGAGCTGCAAATTACAAGTTACTATATGGAAGAATAAAAACCCCGGACTGGCCGGGGTGTGACAAATTATCCTAACAGTCTTATTTACTCTGAATCTCTAAAAACATCAATTTGGTTTTCGTTTTTTTTAACGTTTTTATCGCAACATATTCATCCCAGTAAGAGCTTACAACGTCATCAATGGTAGCTTCATCCAAGAATATCTTTTGCTCCTTATCATCGGAAAGAATTAGCTTAACATAAGGTTCCTTCTTGGTACTGTCTGCCATCTTCAGGTGTCCTTCCAGTACCAGCTCAGAGCCTATTTCGGCGTTCAGAATCGGATCGGTATCTTCTAATGGTGTTTGAAGCGAGATCATTTCTTGTTTAGTTTTTGTGATATGTATTTCAATTGCTGTTTCATCAACATTGGCGACAATGTTTACCCCCTTGATTTTCGTTCCATCAGGCAATAACTCTTTATATATATCAGTTATGCTTTTGTAATATTCGTCGTTGTTAATTTTAGTCTTTAGTGCATCAAAGTCATCTTTATTCAACAGGTCAATATCTGTAGCGAATTCAGCAATGGCTGACTCAAGCATATCTCTATCAACTACATTTGATTCATTGCTCTCGTCAAGACCAAGTTTCAATGCAACCGATAAGCATCCTGGTTCTAAAGCTTGGACAAATATAGGGAATTGCCTTCTTATCTTATACATCATATCAGATACAAAAGTATCTGGAAACTTCTTTCGTTGAATCGTCCTGTTGAGCATTTTCTCTACAGCATCAATTTTCCTCTTGAAAGCATCATATGGGACAATCCCGTCTCCAACCGTACTCCCAAAAATGGATATGTTTAGCGTGTTTTTTGAGATTTCCAGGTTTTCGCTAATCAAATGCTTGGAGAACTGGATATTTTCTTGTAAAGCGTTTAAATTATTGGCAATATGCTGAGGAGGATTGCCAGACAGGGCAGCATAGATCATTTTGTGTGCCTCATCATGCATCTCAGCTTCATATGCAATATTTGCAGCACTCTGAAACAAGATTGATCTTGCTGGCTCCATATTGGTTTCGCTATAAAGCATTTTGGCAGCCCTACTCTCAATATCGTAAGCTTCCTTCATAATTCGAGAATAGCTTTTACGATCTGAATTCTTTATGATAATCGCCTTACTAACAAGCTGCATTGCCTGTTTATGTAACACTTCAAATTGAGTATCCATGCTTCACCTCCACTGCGGGATCGCTGAACTCGGCGACGATAACATAATATGGTATTGAGTCTTTTATCCTCGACGCTTGTTGGCATTTCTGTTTAATTCTTGTTTCCACTTTGTTGGTCGAGCTTTTTTTGTCAATCCCTGAAATTTCAAGCTTTAAACAATCATTGTTAAACGAAGATAAAGAGGCTTCAATATCCTTCGGAAATAAATAAAAATCAAACCCAGAGCCTACAAAAGCTTGAATCCCGATCTTGTATTTTGTAAACTTGTCAATCACAATGAAAGCAATGCCTTCCGCTGCTTTTTCGGTGGCTTTCCCAGGATCTCCCATAGTGTTCTGTTGCTTTTGAGACAAAGGCTCCCAATACAATCGAATTCCTCCAACTATGCCTCCTGTAATATTAGCTACCACACCCGGAGAATGAGTATTCTTTACAAGACAATACTTTGTTGCGGTAAAAATATACCCAACATATTCATCGGTAATCTCAACTTGAACTGCGTCCTTGGAAAGATTAAAGTCAATCACACTCATTTCTTTTCTTTCTCCTCTCAGATAATATAGGATATCACCAAATTCTTTTCCCATCGCAATGCTAACACTTAAAAGAGGCGATAAAATGTCAAGTAAAAACATTATTACAACGGTAAACTAAGAGCAGAGTTGATGTTGGTGTCACCCATTCGATGTAGGGGTATGCCATATGGCTAATACAGGGGAGGAATCATGAATAGGGCAATACCGTCACATCAATACCCAAGAGATCAAATATCTGCTGTATGGTTCAAAGCTCTGATACGTCAGCAAAACACAAGAATTCCAACTCATTCAAATACATACGACTTTTACAATCAACCAGAGGTATTTCTTTTTGGTTTAGATCAATCATGTCAAAAATTTGGCGTAATCGGCAGTATGCTGGGAACAAATCTTCGGGATCGGTTTCAGTATTTCCTGACCATCTTTCAAAGACCTGCTTTCATTTCTATAATTTCGTAGGCCAGAAAATAACGTCGTTCATTATCAGATAATGCCAGGTAACGTTTGGCATACAGGGGGAACGCATGCTCTATAGCCTGTAAGCGTTGATACAGCTTCAAGTGAAAAACATCGCTGTGAACTGATTGCAGTGGTGATGATATGAGCATTACTGCACGCTTCTTATGTGTTTATTTTATTTTTATCCAGTATCTGAAGTGTGGCATTTATGTCAAGTTCCAAGCCACAAGTCATAGAGGCATGAAGCCATGGATTTATGCAGAAATTCAATCCTGACTGTGTTAATCTGGAGAATCTGTAAGAACTGGATGCGTATACGTTATCTGAGAAAATAGGCTGAGTCAGCATTATGTTTAATTTTTAGGGTGTATTTACTTCAAGTTCAGGCGTTTCTCTTTCTGCCTTTAGCTGCTCATTCAAATCATTGTATATGTCAACAAGTTGATGATATGCACGAATTGTATTGTCATTTAATTCTATCAAGTTTTTCGGATTACTTCCATCCAGATGGCGGAGACAGTGCGCCGCTGCCAATTCAAATATCATGTCATTTATCATGTGTTCCTACCTTTGCCAACTCAGCCTTATCCAATAAGGCAGGGGGCGGTATTCTTGTCAAGTTGCTTGTTACAAGTTTAAGAACTATCAGTTCAAAAATGGCTCAGAGAAAACACATTGAGAGTCCTTGGAGCGGACACCCAATAGACTCTATACGTAGTTCGTAGTTTTACGAAAAATTATCCGGAATATAAACCCTCACATGGTTTTCCGGCAATGAATGAATCATGAAATGTTAAACGAGTTTTCTTAGTATCAGAATCTATAGAATTGGTGTAGAATAAACAATTTGTTTTTTTGCGTTAGGGTATAGTTTTGTGTTTGTGAATCTAAAAGCTCCAACAAGATCAGCCATCTGTACGCCTATCGAATACTCGTCCTTCGAGAAAAGAGGTTCCATTATGTTTCCAAAATTCTCAATGGACGGAGTTGAATTTCCACTCACGACAGAGCCCATCAAATGATTATGAGATTCAGTGTATAATCGGCAAAGCCTACTAAATCCTTCATCAAGACCCAGATCAACTATTGGAATGATGCAGTTGGTTTTTGCGTATGAGTTCACATAAAGAAGATGGTAAAACCATATGGTACCCAGATAACCAGGTATTCCAGGATAAAAATGCTCAGAAAATTGTCGAGTTACATGCATACCATGAATGAAAACAATCTTAGAATAAGTGTATAGCTTGCTCAGGAGGAAATCCATTTGCTTTATCTTATCGGTATCGTTCATCTCAGGACAGAAATTTTTAATGCAGTAATTTGGTTGAAACCTTAGGGTTTGTTGACCTGTATTCGTTAGTTGTATGCTGGCGTAATTAGACACAATCTCGCTTCATAGTTTGAGGTAATTTGAAGGAGTGATAAGGAATCCCGATATTTGGGAGTATTCAGCACTTTCCGGATAAGCTTCATCAACAAACATTAGTAGAATTTCCAAGGCTAATTTCCAGTCACATCAGAGTATATGTCTTTCGCCATTATTCCCAGAATCACTTTCTGAAACCTCTCATCATCCATATACCTGCTCACGATCTTATCATTCTCTTTTAGACGCTTCATCATCAGGTCTTTGATGGTCTGCTGAATGCCCAGTTCAAACTTATCCAAGGGATTCGCGGAAGCGGTCTTGAGTACACCCTCATCTTTCATAGCTGTTTCTTTGATCTGCTCAAAGAAGAGCCGATCTGCTTCGCTGAAGTCTGTGCCAAAGCGTTCATTGAGGGTTTCGATGATTTCGGATAAAGGCTTGTCGTCTTCTTTGGCTGTGCCGGTGCCTGTCTCAGTGGGTGTGCGCACTGGGATATTCTCACCTTCGGAAAGATCGATGGAGCCTTCCATCACCTTCTGCAAGCGGTAATATTGCAGTTCCACATCCTTTTCCGGATCGGCGTCTGTGTCATTATGGACATGGATATGAGGCAGCAGAAAACGCCCAAAGCTATAGAGCATTTCCTGTTCTTTATCGGTGTACTTGATCAATTGGGTTACAAAGGCATAGAGTCGCACATAGGCCTTGAGCTTGCCATAGAAGGTTTC
>Ga0265294_10007635_pt1 | contig 12772 bp, 12 predicted proteins | sample MunlanPumphouse3_FD_192504 | JGI IMG/M metagenome (GOLD analysis project Ga0265294, IMG submission 192504) | Groundwater microbial communities from a municipal landfill in Southern Ontario, Canada - Pumphouse #3 | ecosystem: Environmental > Aquatic > Deep subsurface > Groundwater | place... | reverse complement strand
AACAGCCACCCTTATTACATCACCGGACGCAGACGGCAAACGCAGAATTGTCTTATCTACCATCGAGGACACCATTCAGCACCGGGCGATATCATATGACAAAGGCGGAGACAGACATTTCGATACTATATCAGCCCTGCATAAATCGATGCGCGGCTCCGACCCCGATGCCTCTCTTTACTGGCTGGGAAGGATGCTGGAAGCAGGAGACGACCCGTTATATGTAGCCAGAAGACTGGTGAGATTTGCCACAGAGGACGTGGGAATGGCAGACCCGCAGGCTCTGGTAGTGGCTATGGCGGCACAGCAGGCGATACATTTTCTCGGACTGCCGGAGGGAAAACTGGCACTGGCTGAAGCGACAGTTTACCTCGCCACCGCTCCCAAGAGCAATTCACTTTACACAGCATATTCGGCTATAGAGGATGAAATCAAAAAAGGCTCTAACGACCCGGTGCCGCTGCACCTGCGCAATGCGGTTACTCCGATGATGAAAAACATCGGCTACGGCAAGGATTATAAATATGCCCACGACTACGATGGGCATTACGTAGAACAGCAGAACCTGCCTGATTCGGTAAAAGATAAAAAGTTTTACACCCCAAGCGACCAGGGCAATGAACAGGAAGTAGCCGAACGCCTAAAAAAATGGCGCCCAGATTAGTGCGTTAACGAAGAAAATCAGCCGAAAAGCAAACGTAACAATCGATAGCTTTTTTGACATCTCAACTTGGAAAGGTTTATACTGTAAAGGTAGTGTTGTCGCGGGGTGGAGCAGTGGCAGCTCGTCGGGCTCATAACCCGAAGGTCGTTGGTTCAAATCCAACCCCCGCTACCAAATTCAAAGCTAAAAAAGCCCTCGAATTAATGATTTTTCGGGGGCTTTTCTATTTTACCCTATAACTTTTTAATTAAACATAGTATTGACAATATACCAATCTAGTAATATAGTATATATGTAATTTAGTAATATAAAAGGAAGCAGTTGTGCGAATCGCCCGAACTGACAACTTTAAAAAAGCATGGGAAAAATTATCTGAACAGCAAAAAGTATTGTCTCGAAAAGCTATAGAAAAGCTCATGGAAGATATAAAATACCCTGCTCTGAGAGTGAAGAAAATAAAAGGCACTAAAGATATTTGGGAAGCTAGAGTAGACATAACGATAAGAATGACCTTTCAGATTGAGAGAGAGTTTATTATACTGCGCAATATCGGAAAACATGATGAAACTCTGGATAATCCATAGGAGATAAAAATGACAATTTACAGCAAGGTAACACGTAACGGACAAATAACTCTACCAGCAGTTATACGCAGAAATATGGGCATAGAAGAAGGTGATTTAATAGAAATCGAAGTATTAGGGGATAAGGCGGTTCTCGTCCCCAAAAAACTGATAGACAAAAGCCAGTCATATTTCTGGACCGAAAAATGGCAGGAAAATGAAAAAGTGGCTGATGCGGATATTAAAGCGCGGAATATGAAGACCTTCGATTCTGCGGAGGAATTGCTTAAAGATTTAGGCTAAATAATCACCGACATTCGAAACCGGAAGCCCCCGAATTAATGGTTTTTCGGGGGCTTTTCTATTTTTGCTAACGGATTGCATTTTCCCAAACCTGAAATAACCAACGATTATATTGTCGAAAAATCCAAAATGAACAGTTTTACAAAGAATAGCCGTTGCCACCTGTTCTTTTTACCTCTATACTATAAATATGCCGGATTTTAAAATTGCCTCTGATTTCGGTTTGACCGGCGACCAGCCGCAGGCAGTGGAAAAACTGGTCGACGGGCTCAATAAAGATTACAAAGGACAAACCCTGCTGGGGGTAACCGGCAGCGGTAAAACCTTTGCTATGGCAAATATAATCGAGCGGGTACAGAGGCCGACACTGGTCATCAGCCATAACAAGACGCTGGCAGCGCAGCTTTACTCCGAGTTCAAAGAGTTCTTCCCCGAGAATGCCGTGGAGTACTTTGTCAGCTATTATGATTACTACCAGCCAGAAGCCTACATTCCGCGCAGCGATACCTATATCGAAAAAGAAATCGATATCAATGAAGAAATCGACAAACTTCGCAATGCCGCCACCCGTTCGCTCTTTGAGAGGCGTGATGTTATTATCGTCGCCTCGGTCTCCTGCATCTACGGACTGGGTGAACCGGATGAATACCGCAGTTTTATTTTAAGCCTGGAAAAGGGGCAAATGTATGAACGCAACGAGGTGCTGAGAAAACTGGTGGATATGCAGTACGAGCGTAACGACATCGATTTTTCGCGCGGCAAGTTCCGCATCCGCGGCGATACCCTTGAAATCCAACCGGCTTATGAGGATATGGCGCTGCGAATCGAATTCTTCGGAAATGAGGTTGAGCGAATTATCAGAATAGACCCGCTTAGCGGCGAATTCCTGGCTGTTTTGGATAAAATCGATATCTACCCCGCCAAGCACTTTGTTACATCAAAGGAAAAGCTACTGTTGGCTATCGAGACCATCAAACAGGAGCTCGCCGAAAGGCTGGAGGAGTTTCAGAAGCAGGGAAAAGTGCTGGAAGCGGCAAGGCTGGAACAGCGCACCAATTTCGACCTTGAAATGCTGGCGGAAGCCGGCTACTGCAACGGTGTCGAAAACTACTCGCGCCATCTTTCTCAGCGGGCGCCCGGCAGCTCACCCTATACTCTTTTAGATTATTTCCCGGAGGATTATCTGTTAATTATTGACGAATCCCATATGACTGTACCTCAAATACGCGGAATGTACAACGGCGACCGTTCACGCAAGGAAACGCTGGTAGAATACGGATTCAGATTGCCTTCAGCTCTGGATAATCGTCCATTGAACTTCGAGGAGTTTCAGGCTCGCATCAACCGGGTCATTTTCACCTCTGCAACTCCTGCCGAATATGAGTTGAAAAACAGCGCTCAGATAGTAGAACAACTGGTACGCCCGACAGGGCTTCTGGAGCCCACCATCGAAATCAAACCTATAAACGGCCAAATCGACGATTTGCTTGCCCAGATTAAGCTCAGAGTGGCTAAGAAAGAGCGGTGTCTGGTCACCACGCTGACGAAGGTATTAGCCGAAAAGCTGGCGGATTATCTGATTGAAATGGACATCAAGACCCAGTATTTGCACTCGGAAATCGATACCCTGGAGCGCGTTGAGATTCTGCGCGACTTGCGTCTCGGAGTTTACGATGTGGTAGTCGGCATAAATCTTTTACGCGAGGGATTGGACCTGCCGGAAGTCAGCCTGGTTGCTATACTGGATGCCGATAAAGAAGGTTTCCTGCGCTCGGAGGGCGCGCTCATCCAGACGATGGGCAGAGCAGCGCGCCATATCGACGGGCATGTAATTATGTATGCCGATACGGTTACCGGCTCGATGCAGCGTGCCATCGACGAGGTTAATCGCCGCCGCCGCATACAGGAAGAATACAATGCCGAGCACAATATCACTCCGCAGGGCATCAAAAAAGCCATCAAAGATATCACCGAGCGCGTCCGGGTGGGGGTTGCCGCCGAGCCGAAAATGGAGTATACTGCTATTCCCCGTACAAAAGAGGACATCGCGCGCCTGATAAAAGAACTGGAAAAGCAGATGAAGACCTTAGCCAAAAATATGGAATTCGAAAAAGCCGCATTACTGCGTGACCGCATTGTTGAACTACGGAGAGAACTTATAACAAAGGAGTTGCCGCAATGAACGATGAAGATGTTGTAATCGAAACAAAGCAGGAACGCCGCGAAAGAAAACTGGCAAGCAAGAAAGAAGCGATGCAAAAGCACGGCAAGAGCACGGCAAGGGTTTACATCGATTCTCTTTTCAAGAGGTTAGCCAGAAAGAAGAAGTGAGTTCTCTTTTAACCACATAGTTTAAGACTGTTTATATAAGACCTTAACGGCACTCATCCGCCTCGCTACTCCCAACACCTTACCCTGGGGAAGGCATTTTTGCATGTAATTATAACCCAATAAAAGGTTTTCCTAGGTGGGAAGTCCCGACAATTCGGGAATGAGGAATAAAGGACGAACTGATAGTTATACCTGTCATCCTGGAGGGAGTGAAACGACCGAAGGATCCGGGGGGTGGGGTTATATTTTTCGCCTCCCCGCCCAAGATGCTTCGTCCCGATGAGTCGGGACTCCAGCATGACATATATAGAACTGTCACTCTGAGCGAAGCGAGGAGGATAAATGCCATTCGATAAGCAATCAAACAGGAATGGTTATCCGGGTGGTGTGGGGGGGAGTAGGTTATTGTCATGCTGAATATAGAGAAGAGGCTAAATGTCATTGGATAGATCTTTGATCCTTCGGCAGAGGAGTTCGTAATGTGCGAAACGAATGTACTACATATGAATTACCATCTAATTAAAGCCGATTTTTATTTTTAAGGATTTTACTAGAACCAAGGATTTGTAATTTTCTTTTTTATAGGTTTTTTAGGTTTTAAACGTTCATAAGTTTCTTTGGTAAGACCAAGTTTTTTTAATTCCGTAAGGTTCATTAGACCCTTATCATATTTAGTATGACAGGTCGGGCACAAAGGAAAATATTGCGTGCCGCCTCTGCTGTGTGCTTTAACATGGGCTTTTTCTAATATACCTACACTTTTTTCTGTTCTTTCGCATACGCAACATCTGTTTTTGTGTCTAGCTTTAATCGATTCCCATTCGGTTTTACTTAAAGATGTCCTCTTTTTTGGTTCTTCTCCCCAAACCATCATTTCCTCCTAATTATACTACGCCTCTGCCCCTCCATCGTCGATGACCTTCCCCAGTTCCTCCTCAAGCTGTTCCATCAGCCGGGCGGCTCTGGGGTAGCCGATGTGCAGTTTGCGTTGCAGATACGAAGTGGAAACCTGCTCATGCTCTTTCGCCAATTGCAAAGCTTCGCCAAGCAGCGGGTCCTTGGGGTAGGCATCTTTCTTTGATGTGGATACATTGTCAGGGATAACTACTTCTTCAAGCTTAAGAGACGTTGATGACTCTGCTTCCGTATCCTCGGGTTTTTGGCTGTTCCAGAAGTAAACCAGCCTCTCGATTTCCATATCGGAAATGAAGCAGCCCTGCAGACGCTTGGGTTTGGCTTCTTCGGTAGGCATATATAACATATCACCCTTGCCAAGCAGTTTCTCGGCGCCTACCATATCCAGAATAGTGCGCGAATCTACCTGTGAGGTAACGGCAAAGCTGATACGCGTCGGGAAGTTGGCTTTGATTAAACCGGTAACCACGTCAACGGACGGACGCTGTGTTGCCACTACCAGATGGATGCCGATGGCGCGGGCAAGCTGTGCCAGCCGGCATAATATATGTTCGACTTCGTCGAATCCTGCCATCATCAGGTCTGCCAGCTCATCGATAATCAAAACAATGTTCGGCATTTTATCACTGCCGGTTCTGTTCTTGTTATATCCTTCTATATTACGGGCGCCGGCAGCTGCCAGTTTCTGATATCGTAAATCCATTTCCTGATTCAGCCAGCGCATAGCATTCAAAGCTTTATTGGTATCCACAATCACCGGCGTCATTAAATGAGGCAGGCTGTTGAACTGCACCAGCTCAACCCTCTTGGGGTCTATCATAATAATTCTGGCATCATATGGGGTATTGCACATTAAAAGACAAGAGATAACGGCATTCAAACAGACAGTTTTGCCGCTTCCGGTAGCGCCGGCAATTAAAAGATGCGGCATCTTTGCCAGGTCTCCGGATATGGCTTCACCGCCTGCTCCTTTTCCTAAAGCCATTGCCAGCTTGGATTTTGCCAGCAGCTTCTGGAAACTATTGCTTTCAATAACGCTTCGCAGACTGACAGTACCGAAACTGGAATTGGGGACTTCGATACCGACAGCGGATTTGCCCGGAATGGGTGCTTCGATTCTGATGGTCGGCGATGCCAATGCCAGAGCCAGGTCATTGGAAAGAGAGGTAATTTTATCCACCTTGACCCTGGTGCGGGAAACCTCTTCGATTCTTTCCCTGATATTGCCGTTTTCGTCCTTTTCCTTAACCAGCTTGGTTTTTACGTCCCAGCCGGGCTCGATTTCGAATTGCGTGACAGTAGGGCCTACGTTAATCTGGATGACTTTTGCATCGACGCCGTAGCTTGACAGCGCTTCATCGATTTTTCTGGCGCGCAGTGCGTTATCCGCCTGCCCGTATTCCAGTTCGATAGCTTTATCAAGTATATCGATGGGAGGCAGTTTCCATCCGTCTACCATTACCAGCGAAGATGATTGTCCGTACTTACGCCAGACATCCTGTGCCACCTGCGTGATGTCGGCTTTCTCTCCTGTTCCGCTCTTTTCGGGCTTCGGTCTTGCGGCTGTCGCTTCGGCATCCTGTTTACTCTTCATTGCCTCATCCACAAGTGAATCATCTATCGGTTTTTTTCTGTCAACTTCAGGTGGTATCAAAACCTTCGGCGGTACAATCCTATCCTGCAGCGGCTCACGTTTAGAGGACTCATCGACAGATGGCGCCTTAGAAGATTGTTCTTTGACAAGCATAACATCGGGTTGAGGGACAGTTTTCTTGTCGCCGAATTTTTTATGGTAGTAGTCGGAGGATTGCAGTGTCGATTGATATCCTGCGTTTTCCGGCTTCACCTTTGTTGCCGGTGAAGTGAAGGGTTTAGTAATCCACATAGAGAACTTGACCCAGGAGCGCAGGCAGGCACGCGGTACAAGCAGAATAATACCCAAAAGTAAAAGCCCCAATACCCTGAGAATACCGATAGCTGTATCATAGCTGACGATGGTGCGTCCGAAGCTGCCGCCGACATCGAACAGCCCGAGTATTCCCCAGACAGCAAAGAAGATAGCGGCTCCTCCCAGCCATTTATTCCACAGGTAGAGTTTATATCGTTCAATAAAGGCGCCGATTGGTTTGCGGTAGATAATGCAAATGATTATTATGATTGCCAGCGCAATCAGGATTAAACCCCACCCCAATACCCCGATGGCATCGGTAGCAGTAACGGTTATCCACCGGTAAATATTATCCCACTGCCAGAAAAGCAGAGCAAGAACAGCGATTAAAAGCACTGTGCGACGTACCCATTTCGAAAAAAGAAAACGGAAAAATGATTTCACAGGAGAACCCTGCTTACTGCCTTTTACCGGTTTGGGGGCAGCGGCTTTTGTCGGCTTCTTCTGCGGTTTTACCGCTTTCTGATTGGGCTGCTTTTTGGGTGTTGTTTTTGCCATAATGCTTCACCGTCCCGGCAATATATTATAACTATATTATACCTTAACCATCACCGGAAGTATCATCGGGCGTCTTTTTGTCTGGTCGAAGTAAAACTTATTCAGTTCCGCCCTGATTCTGCTATCCGGGAAACCGATTTCCGAAGAAAACTCGCCTTCGTGTTTCATTATCTTTGTTACGATATCCTTGCTTGTTTCCAGCATATCTTTATATTCGTTAATGTCGATAAATCCCCTGGTAACTATATCGGGACGACCGACCAGCTTGTCATCCTTCTTTGTGACTGCGATTACTATTACCACTATTCCGTCGCGTGAGAGCATACGCCTGTTGCGCAGTACAATACCGCCGACATCGCCCACACTAAGTCCATCCACATATACATTTCCGGATTCGACTTTGCCGGCTTTTTTACCGCCAAGCGTGGTCAATTCCAGTATATCACCGTCTTCCAGCGTAAAAATTCTATCCTGCGGAATGCCGACGCTTTCGGCAAGTTTAGCATGAGAGGCAAGGTGACGAAATTCGCCGTGAACCGGAATAAAGAAGCGCGGTTTTACAAGATTTAACATCAGTTTCAATTCTTCCTGGCTGGCATGGCCGTGGACGTGTGTTTGCGCCATCCTTCCGTAATAAACTTTGGCTCCCTGTTTGAAGAGGTTGTCGACGGTCTTGTTGACCAGCGATTCGTTCCCCGGGATGGGAGAAGCCGAATAAATAACAGTATCGCCCTTAATGATACTTACCTGCCGATGGTCATGGTTGGAGATTCTAACCAATCCGGATGTCGGCTCTCCCTGGCTGCCGGTAGTAATAATCACCACCTTTTCATTGGGGAGTTTATGCAATTCTTCTATTTTAGCCAGAACGCCGTTCGGGGCTTTCAGATAGCCCAGCTCCAGTGAAATTTTTACCGTGTCAGTCATACTTCGTCCGATAATAAAGACCTTGCGATTGTGTTTAGCGGCAGCATCGATAACCTGCTGTACGCGTGTTACCAGCGAAGCAAATGTAGTTACGATAACCCTTCCTTCTGCGTGAGCAATGATGTTTTCCAGCGCTTCGCCGACAACCTGTTCAGAAAGAGTGTAGCCGGGTATTTCGGCGTAAGTAGAATCGGAAAAGAGCAACAAAACTCCCTGAGAGCCGGCCTGTGCCAGCCTCGAAAGGTCCGTCTTAGGACCGGTTATGGGGGTATGGTCGAGCTTGAAGTCGCCGGTATGCACCACAGTTCCGATGGGTGTCTGTATAATCAATCCGGCAGCATCCGGTATGCTGTGGCAGACCGGGAAGAATTCCACTCTGAACTTGCCCAGGTTGATTTGCTCGCCGAAGGTTATTACATTCAACTCCGCTCCGGCTAAAGCTTTTCTCTCTTTTAACTTGCCTGAAATCAGCCCTTTTGCCAGTTTTGTGCAGTAGAGAGGCACGTTCAACTGCGGCAGTATATAGGGCAGAGCCCCGACATGGTCTTCGTGGGCATGGGTTATAAAAATTGCCTTGATTTTTTCTTTATTTTCCAATAGGTAACTGATATCCGGAATTACCATATCGATGCCGAGCATATCCTGTTCCGGAAACATCAGTCCTGCATCTATAATAATAATCTCGCCCCCGTACTCGAGGACAGTCATATTTTTACCTATTTCGCCTAACCCTCCGAGGGGGATAATTCTTAATTTTCCTGTTTTTTTGTTATTTTTTCTCACTATTTAAACCTCGAACATATTTAACTGTTTTGCGATTGTGTCGGATTCCTTTTTTTCTTCTTTGGTCGGGGTGGATTTGCTGTTGGCGGAAATATATCCGGGGAGTTTAAGAAAATCGGCTTTGATGACTTCTTTTAAGTTACCCTGATGTAAAGCTGCTGCCGGATGGTACATGGCGACATAGAGTATGCCGTCACGGTTTTCGGCAGTACCGTGGATTTTGCCGATAGTCTTTTGCGGAAAGAACATAGCCATGGAATAACGACCGAGTGTGACGATCGCTTTAGGGCGTATAATCTCAATCTGCTTATCCAGCCACGGACGACAGTTAAGAATTTCCTGCGGTAACGGGTCACGGTTAGCCGGAGGACGGCATTTGATGACATTGGCAATATAGACCTGCTCGCGGCTGAGGTTAATTGAAGCCAGAAGTTCATCCAGAAATTTACCTGCCGAGCCGACGAAAGGGCGCCCCTGCCGGTCTTCATAAAAGCCGGGGGCTTCCCCAATAAACATTATTTCAGCGTCTTCTGCGCCTTCACCCGGAACGGACTTAATTCGTGACCGGGCGATTTCACATTTCTCACAGCACCTAATATTTTCATAAAGCTCGCTAAGCGCTGACATTTTTCCCTGTATCAAGAAGTTAAAGTTTGAATCCTATCTTTTTGTAATGATAACACGGGTAATATGTCAAGTCAATTGACACATATTTATCAATGGCTATCTTTGCTACAAAAAATGTTCTTTTTTCTATATATTAAACAGTCTAAATGAAGCTTATAATGCATATCCTGATGAAGTTCCTCTCTGTTGCCGCAGTATCCTTATGCCTGCTTCTCACCAAACCCCCGGATTCTTCATCCCGACCGGTCGGGGAGAAGAATGACATATAACGGGGATTTTTAACACAATCCATATAATGTAGTATAATCATAAAGCAATATTAACGGGAGGTATGTGCAATGGATCGCCAGGATGTACAGTCAGCATATGATGATATAGTTGCTCACATTGAAAAACAGAGCGGTAAATATGAAACGTGGTATGTAGATACCACTTCCGATTGGAAAACTACGATATTCAAGGAGCATAAGGTTCCGCTTAAAGGGTACTGGTGGATGGTGCGCCTCTGTTATACGCCTGTTGCCGCAAATGCGGTAAAGGAAGCGCTGGTTGAGCTGGGATGCAAAGCAGGCTCCAACGATGATACGGGGCGTAACGTCGTTTATGTGTATGCTTATTTGATGAGCGAAGTGACGAGGCAGGGAGATGAAGAGGAAGAGGCTTCGCCCGCAAAGGAAACACCGGATGAGACTCCGTCCGCATCCAAAAAATCTTAAGTCTTAACGACCGGCAGTCGGTTATTTTAAGTCGGGGTAGCTATATCCCGGCTTTTTATTTGTTGATTGATAATATCTCGGACAATAGTAGGGCAATCCGGATTCAGCATGATATTTCTATTTGGTCTTTGCGAGCCCCGATTTATCGCGGCGAAGCAATCCCTTCTATACAAGTTAATTACCCCGTCTGCAATTCACTTCCCAAAGTTCTCTCATTGCCGACTAATAAACCTTACCACGTATTACCGGTGAACCAGATGATAATCGTATTAAATCCCCTCTGACTCCCCTTTTCCAAAGTGGAGGAATCGGTCTTGCCATATCCGGTAGAGATTGCCTTACCTTATTTTGGGAATGGACTCACAATGGCAAAATAACCCGTTTTCCCTGAAGCTGCCGAAGTATAAAGATACGTCTAAAACAGCGAAACGATGAAAAATCCTGCCATCACCAGAACTAACACTAACTTCATCAAGGTGCCGAAAATAAAACCGATAAAAGTTCCCAGCGCAGATTTGAAAGCAATGTCGGTTGATTTACCGGCGATTAACTCTCCGATAAGTGCTCCCAGCAGCGGTCCCAGTATGATACCCCAAATTTGAAAGATAATGATACCTAAAAACAGACCTATTGAAGCTCCGATAATGCCCCATTTGCTGGCTTTATATTTTTTTGCACCCAGAAGCGGCGCTATGAAATCCACTAAAAGAGCCAAAACCGTAATCGCTCCAAAGACAACTATGGTAGTTACCGAAAGCCGTTCCCAATCGGTACCGATGGCATAAATAAAAAGCCCCAACCAGGCTACCGGAACACCCGGCAGATAGGGCATGATTACACCTACTAAACCTATTAGAATAAGAACTGCGCAGATAATTGCGAATACTACTTCCACTTGTTTTTGTCCTTTCCGCTCTTTAACTAATCAATATCGCCATTATAGCAGATACTGCTGTTACGACAAATTAAAACTTAATATCGATGGTTTATACTAAAACAGTGAACGACCGTTGTAAGTTTTGGGACCGATGCGCCGACAGATATTATAAAACTTATACACCCAGTTTCCCGAAAGATATACGGTATAAGAAGTAATCCCAGGTGTTGCCTGATAGATTGCCCATTCGTATCATTCTCAGAATCAATTCGATAGCTTCCGCTTTTTCTTCCCCATAGAATTCCTTTACTTTATTAACCGCATCGCTGTCGGGTTTGGCATTGGATTCAGCCCAGTACTGTGCATAAATCAAGGCAATACGTTCATCTTCCGGGCAGTTGGCAATACTGCCGGAAAGCAATAAATCGACTTCTTCTTGCGACAATCCCGTTTTAAGCGCTTGTTTTGCGTGAGCATAGGAGCAGTATTTGCAACCGTTGACTGCCGTAACAGCCAGCATTAGCCTTTCCCTGAACCGGTGCGGAATTATACCGCTTTTCATAGTTTTGCTGATTCTTCCGCCGCTTTTTGTTAAATACCAGAAATCCTTAAAGAATTCTGCCGGATTTTTATATGTCCTCTTTTTGAACTTCATAATTTATTGCCTTCAGGACAAAGTAATGGTAATTTATTACTTTCTGTAATTATAACATATCAATCAATAGGGTTGAGGTATATTTTCTCCCTTCTTATCGAGATTTTTAGGGGTATCCTTTTATTAAATATAGCGGATAAGATTGAAAATACCATTAATAAAGGATAAATATCAGTCACGATTAACTGGACTTACTGTTGTACTTTGTGCTAGCATTGCTTATGGAGTATTACAAGCTGATTCTCCCGGAACACTTAAACCATCAGGGTAAACTGTTCGGCGGCAACACCTTAAAGTGGATAGACGAGTTTGCCTACATCACTGCCAGTCAGGAATTCCCCGGCAACAATTTTCTAACGATTGCTCTCGACAACGTCGTATTCAGAAAGGCGGTAGCGCTGGGTGAAATAATGCGCTTTGAGATTACCTTAAACTACCTCGGCAGAACCTCGGTACAGTACAACGTACGCACCTTCGGCACGCGGGAAAATGCTAACGTGGACGAAGTGCTCTTCGAAACCAGGATTACCTTTGTGGCTGTGGATAAGGAAGGGAACAAAACCCCAATTAAGACTCGCACGGGGTAGAGGGAATTAGTTCCACTCGCCATCCCAAGTAATATAAATATCAGTTACTATTCCCATTTCTCCCGATGGGATATACCATCCACCACTAGGAAAAAGAAAACGCGGGTTATATTCTTCACCTATTTCCAAAACGTCGACTATGGTATCATTATTTATGGGGCCAATTCCTCCTATAGTTCCGGTATCATCTATATAAATCAATCCTCTGTCAATTGTTTCAAATACATTTAAAGCATGACCTACTCCGTCGTCGAAATCTAAGCTAATGTAACCGCATCGTATTCCTGCATTTTCAGCATTGTTATGAAGTCTTTCTGCAAAATCAGCACAGATATTCGGGTCACTGGGTGCAATTATTCCATCTATAATATGAGGTGG
>Ga0265294_10007634_pt1 | contig 12772 bp, 9 predicted proteins | sample MunlanPumphouse3_FD_192504 | JGI IMG/M metagenome (GOLD analysis project Ga0265294, IMG submission 192504) | Groundwater microbial communities from a municipal landfill in Southern Ontario, Canada - Pumphouse #3 | ecosystem: Environmental > Aquatic > Deep subsurface > Groundwater | place... | reverse complement strand
TTGCAGGACTTTTTTGGTCTGCTTATGGAGTTCAGGAAGAACGAGAAAAGATATGGAGGTATGGAAAGGAAAAGACCTATACGGTACCTTCAGGAGGAGGATTATATCCTTTGGTTTTGTATCTTATAGAGCTAAAAGACACTCAGGAGCTTACTCGTGGAGTTTATCGATGGAATGGTCAAGCACTGTCTTTTGAGAAGCTGAAAAAGCAAGGATGTCTGGATAATCTTGAAAGCATGATCACGGGAATTGATTCCCTGGAGAAAGCTACTGGAATTATTGTAGTTGCAGCGGACTATGGTCGGAGTGCAGTAAAGTACTCCAACAAGGCATATCCTCTTATCCTTTTAGAAGCAGGACATGCGATGCAAAATGCATATCTTTATTGTGCAGAAAAAAACATCGGCTTCGTGGAACTGTCGGGCTTTGAGCAGAAAGATTTATCGGATACACTAAAGCTGAATAAAAAATTAGATCCAGTAGTTTTAGGAGTTTTCGGAGTTAAAAAGGAGGATTGATAAAATAATTACTTTGAACAAGGAAGCAGACCTCTTTATCTTTTCAGAAAAGAACATAGCTGTTTTGTTGGATGGAAAAATAATTGAGATTGGTGGTGAGGACGCCTGGATTATTATAAAATTGTTTAGGGCATTGCATTGCAGAAAAAAATATGTCAAAGAGATAGCAGGTCTCTTAGGGCGGAAAAATGTTACAGACGACCTTAGGGAATCCATTGCCGAACTGAAGGATTTAAAGATAATTGTTGATGTCAAAAAAAGCTATGTTTCAGGAGACAATTGCTCTATAAGACCTTTTTCCGTTTTTCCTTTGCAAAATGATATCTGGTGTTTTAGGAATAGAGAAAAGATTTATTGTTTCTTAGCCTCAGCCTATAAAGAAGCGAAGCAAAAAATGGAAAATATTCTTTTGAGTTGTGCGGATGAGGATGATTTAGATCTGTTATTGCGCACAAACAAACAGAAAACTGATTGTCTGGCGAGACAGTTTTATTTGCCTCTTAGAGAGATTCCTACATTGTCAAATCCTCTTAGGAAAGGCGACCTAGTTATCTTTGATATGAAAAAAAATAAACGTCGCTATATTAAGGGATCTTTTTCTTCCAACGAAGGTTTGGGATTTTGGGAAGAATTGGAAAAACGTGCTGTTGGAAAAACAAGGATAGTTCCATCGCTGAGAAAAGTAAGAGATAACGGATTGCCTTTCAAAAGAAGGAAGGTCGCATACCTTTCTTTTCATAAGCTAACCGAACTGGATGACAAGATAACTGATTTTCAAATCGGAGTTGATGAAGAGGTTGAAGTGGCAAAAGGGAAAGCAATAATGGAGGCTATAGAAAGGTATTGTGGCAGAAAAACATCGGGAGGCAATTTGACTTTTGCATCTTTCGCGAAAATGGATTCAAATGTTGTAATCAATCCGAAGGAATTATGGAATTTTTCCGACCGTCAGTTTTCTAAAGGATGGCTTAAGGATATATCTCCTTTTGATCAGAACGAGACGATTCCCTGGATTAAAGTAAAGAATGTTCTTGGTGGAAGTGATAAATACGCTCCATTGAGCTTTATGACTTATGCCACCAAGATGCCTGGTGACTACCCATTTAATTTTAGGGCAAACTCAAATGGTATGGCAGCGCATACTTCTCTTGATGAGGCGATTAAAAAAGGAGCCCTGGAGATTATCGAAAGAGATGCGATATTGATTTATTGGCTCAATAAGATAAGTCCTAAGCAGATAGATCTGGATGGCTGCAAAGAGGAAGTTGGTATCCTGGCAGATAATTTAGAAAAAATGGGATATAAACTGCATTTGGCAGACTTAACTTTAGACACTGTGCCTGTGGTTATGGCAATGGCTTTTGGAGAGAAAAGCGAGCTTCCCTTTTTTTGTGGAGCGGCGGCTTCCGAATCAAAGATCGGGGCTATTGGTAAGGCAGTAGAGGAATTGGAATTTACGATATGGTCAAGAATTAAATATATTAGAGATACGAAAAAGAAAGTTAGGACTATTACTCTGGAAACAATTAGTGAACCAGTTGATCATGAAGCTCTATACCTAAAACCAGAAATGATCGAACATCTTAGGTTTCTTTTTAAAGGAGAGAGTTATCAAATCAGTAAAGATGAATTATTTCGGAAAACTGATTTGTATTCTACTCTGTCTGCCAAAAAATTAGAATTATATTCTTTGGATATGACCGTTAAAGAGGTGGAGGATCTGAACTTAGGAATTAAGGTGATAAAATCTATAATTCCTGGTTTTATACCCATAACTTTTGGTTATGGCAAAGAACCATTAGGAATGAAGAGGGTCTATGATATCCCAATCAAGTTGGGGTTAAAAAACAAAACAATAACGGAGGGTGAATTGGTAGATAATTATTTGCCGCACTTTTTTCCATAATTTATTAAAAAAATGTGGAATATAAAAATTTGCGGAATAACCATTTGGTATTTACGTTTGTAAATGCTGGATGGTTTTTATTTTGCACAAAACCGTAAAATAAGTATCGGATTTACGTCATTACCGTCATTACCGTCAACGCCGTCATCAATTTCACGATATTGTTATTTATGCATCTATAAAATCTTCAGTCCCATTCAGGATGTGGGTTCTAACCACTCCCACCCAGTGGAGCAGTCAATTCTTGTGAAAGCGACCCATATGCGTCGCTAAAGCAAGCTAAAAACATCGAGTTAAATCTTGGTGTTTTTTTGATGGGAAAGAGGCTTGAACCACAGGAGGGTAGAAGGCTGTGGATGGATTATCTGCTTTCTTCCACTGCTTATTTTTACGAACCTAACTTCCTACGACACTTTTTATACTTCTTGCCATAACCATAGGGACATTCGGCATATTTCTGAAGCTCGCTTGTTATAAAGGTTTATGGTATAGCTAACCTATGAAAACATATGAAATTTGACAAGTTTATATAACAGAATATAATTAGGTTTATAAGGTTATCTTTTACATATAAAATTTTATGAAAATAGAAGAAAAAAGTTCGAAATTATTATCGATAGGAGAAGCAGCTAAACTGTTTAATGTTCATATCGATACTCTCAGAAATTGGGAGAAGAGAGGAATGATAACTCCTCTTCGCATAGGAGTCAGGAAAGATAGAAAATATAGACCGGAAGACATTGAGAAAATCATAGATCAGGATATGGGCGCTCTTATGTCGAAAATTAGCGAGGAAAAAATGACGTTGGCTGTTCTCAAGCAATTTCTTTGGAAAAGCGCTGATATTCTCAGGGGGAAAATTGATAGCTCGGATTATAAAAAATATATTTTCGGACTTTTATTTTATAAAAGAATCAGTGACATCTGGGATGAAGAATATAATCAGATTATGGAAGAATATCACAACGAAGAATTGGCAATGGCGGATTATAACCATCGTTTTCAAGTTCCCAAAGATTGTCGCTGGGAAATTATCACCAAACAGGCTGATGGAATTGGTGGAAAGTTGAATGATATTTTTGATAAACTTACAAACGCCAACAGTCCCAAATTGGATAAGATATTCGATGATCTTGATTTTGCAAACAAAGACAGATTTCCAAACGAAACATTACAGCGGCTTATAAATCATTTTTCTGAATATAACTTTGGCAACACATATATCAGCTCTGATCTGCTTGGCGATGCTTACGAATATCTGATCAAACAGTTCGCAGCGGACGCGGGCAAAAAAGGCGGAGAATTTTATTCTCCCCGTGAAGTTGAGAGAGTGATTATCAATATCTTGAAACCTCACGAGAAGGATCATATTTGTGACCCGACTGTGGGAAGCGGGGGATTCCTTCTTGAGGCTTATAATTATCTGAAAAATAAATCGGGAGATAAGATTGCCAAAACCCTATATCTTTATGGACAGGAAATAAATATCAGCACATACGCGATTGCTAAAATCAATATGTTTCTTCATGGACTGGATAGCGCTGAAATTGTTCGTGGAGACACTCTCGCAAATCCGCAATTTCTCAATAACGATGGAAGTTTGCAAAGATTCGATATTCTCGTAGCAAATTTCCCATATTCCGTGAAGGAGTGGGAATATGAGGTTTTTAGAAATAACAAATACGGACGGCTTGATGGCTATGAAATGCCGCCGACCAAAAATGCCGATCTTGCTTTTATTCTGCATATCATAAAATCAATGAACGCCAATGGCCGGGCGGGCGTGATATTGCCGCACGGAGTCCTCTTCCGTGGTGGGGCGGAAGGAAGAATCCGCGAGCATATAATCAAGAACGATCTCATCGACGCTGTAATCGGACTTCCCTCCAAGCTATTCTTCGGCACGGGAATTCCGGTTGCGATTCTGATTTTCAATAACAACAAACCGGAAAGTAAGAAAAACAAGATACTGTTCATCAACGCGGAAAATGATTATCTGGAAGGCAAAAATCAGAATACTCTAAGAAAGCAGGATGTTGATAAAATTGTGGAAGCTTATGACAGTTATAAAGATATAGAAAAATATGCCCGGGTTGTTGACCTGAAAGAAATAGAAGAAAATGATTTCAATCTCAATATTCGCAGGTATGTAGATAATAGCGAGGAAGATGAGAAAATCGATGTGAGGGCGGTAAAGGCTGAGATCGTGGAGTTGGAGAAAGAAAGAGAGCGGATTGATAAAAAGGTGGAGAGCTTTTTAAAAGAATTAAAATACTAAAAAATATAAGAGATACTCATTCAGGATAAAAAGCAAAAACCTGATTAGGGTCAGGTTTTTGCGGATTGTTATCCCGAATTAACCTCGGGTAGGTTGTAAGAATATTCTATTGGATCTCAGGGCTTTGTCAAGTTGTTAATTTTGCTAGGCTTTATTATAAATTTATGAAGGTTATATAAAAATATGCTACAAAAACTCATAGATAGTGCTAAAGAAAAGCTGTTGCAAGAAAAAAGTGGAGCAAGAAAAATAAATAGCAAAGAATATAGGCAATTTCTCAGGGATCTTTCTGAGAAGAAATGTCCGCAATGTGGAAAGGAGTTGGAATTGGCAAAAATTACGATTAATCAGAAAGATAATGTTGAAGCTACGAAGTATGAATTTACTTGTGGTCATGGACATAATGAGGTCAAAATATCTGAGACTGTAAAAACTTGGGAAAAGTTGGGAATGAAAATCAAAAATGAAGATAATAAAGTAACGGTAAAATCTTCATATAGGACAGAGCCCGGAAAAAATCCGCTGAGCGTCGATGGTGTAGAAATCTCTTGGATGGCTGATAGGAAGAATAATGTCTGGAATCACAAGATTAAGGATATAAAAACTGGTAAAATTTTACATCATGATGAAGACATGCCATTAGATCAGCATAATCATAATTCAGTTAAATAAATTTATGGACGAAGATCAGAAAAAGAGAATCAGGGAATTCTCTGTAAGAAAAGTTGCCCTTAATAAAGAAAAACTAGGAAGTTTAACTTTTGACGAAGCATGCGAATATTTTGAAAATACTCAGAAGCTTTTTGTGGATTTGATAGACCTTGATTATGAAAATAAACTGACGAGCCAAGAAATTCAGGACATCGACAGTCAAGGTATAACTTTCATTAATAATCATTTAAACTTATTAGAGAATTATGATATTGGACAAGATAATTCGAAAGTAAGACATAATCAGATAACAGAAAATATAAAAAATTTCTATAATACTTTTGCCAAGACCTATAGGCCAGCTTTGGTTTTTTTAAGACAAGAAGCTGGATTAGAAGATAAGAACGCTCAAGAGTTAGAAAGTACGCAAAAAGATTTCTTGGCGGCTAAAAAAGAATATGAAAAGCTGGCGAAGGAATTAAAAGAACAGAGAGAAGAAATTGAAAGTAAAAAAGCTGCGATAGAAAGTGGACGAGGAGAAATTGCCTCAACAATATTAGCAAAGCATTTTGATAACCAAATATCTATTTGCGAAAAAAGTGCGGACAAGTGGTTGAAGCAAAGAGATAGGTTCTTTTATGTCATATTAATTGTTATTGTTATTAATTTTGTATGGTATATTTTTATAAATAAAGAAATTTTTACGCTTCAGTATGGCATAATGAAGTTGGCTATGCTTTCTGTCTTATCTTACGGATTATCTTTCTGTTCTAAAAATTATAAAATCGAATCTAATTTGAAATCTGTCAATATGCATAGGAAAAATGTGGCTCAAACTCTTGATGATTTTCTGGCGGCAAATCCTGATATCGATACAAAATCTCAAATGATTAAGCAGGGCACTGAGGCAATGTTCAAGCATTTGCCGATAGGATATATCGCAAACGAAGACATTCCCGATAGCGGGCCAGTAAACGAAATTATTTATAAGATGGTGGAATCAGCTAAGAAATAAGAATGATTGTAAAAAAAAATACAATACCAGTAATGTGGCAAGTAAAAACCATAGACCAAGTCTGCAAAAATTTAGATAATTTGCGCGTGCCTATTTCTAAGGAGAAGCGTATAAAAGGAGATGTGCCATATTACGGGGCAACAGGGGTCTTGGACCATGTGGCTGGACATATTTTTGACGAAGAGCTTCTATTGATTGGTGAGGATGGCGCAGATTGGTCAAAGTTTGCAAAAACAGCTTATCTGATAGAAGGAAAAAGCTGGGTAAACAACCATGCTCATGCTTTAAAATGCAAACAAATAAATCCAGTTTATTTAAAAGAATATTTGAATTTTAATGATCTGAATTTGTATGTTACCGGTGGAACGAGAGGAAAGCTTACGAAAGGTATCCTTTCCAAAATACCAGTTTTAGTACCACCACCGACGGAGCAAAAAAAGATTGCGGAGATTTTGGCTTGTGTGGATGAGGATATTGATAAGACGGACGAGATAATCAAAAAAACGCAGAAGCTGAAGAAAGGATTGATGCAGGAACTGCTAAGCAGGGGAATCGGACATACTAAATTTAAGAAAACTAAATTAGGAGAAATTCCGCAGGAATGGAAAGCTGAGAAAATACGGAATATTTGTGAAATTGTTTCCGGCTCAACTCCCAAGACTGTTAACGGGGCATATTGGAATGGAAAAATAGTTTGGGTAACCCCTGCGGATTTATCAAAGAGAAAATCCAAATATCTGTATGATTCTGATAGGCATATTACTAAGGAAGGCTTCGAGGGTTGTTCTACGGTCATGGTGCCTAAAAAATCATTAATAATGTCTTCTCGGGCACCTATAGGGTATTTGACGATAAATGAAATAGAGGCAACGACAAACCAGGGATGCAAGAGTTTTATTTGCAAGGATATTGATGTCGAATATTTATATTATTTTCTTAGTTATAATGTTACTTCTATAAAAAACCTTGGTTCTGGCTCCACTTTTCTGGAAGTAGGTAGGAAAGAATTGGAAAAAATAGATGTGCCAATGCCTCGTCCCGAAGAACAGAAACAAATCGCGGAAATCTTATCAGCGGTCGATGATAAGATTAATATTAATAAGCAAATTAAATCAAAACTTACCGAGCTCAAAAAAGGCTTGATGCAAGATCTTTTGAGCGGTGAGATCAGAGTAAAAATATGAATAGAGCAGAAACGCAAATAATGTTTACTTCGGCAGTGAAAGATCTTATAGATAATTGTCCTCATTGTGGGGCAAGAGCACATCTAGAACTATTATTTTCTGAAAGGTATGTTGCTAACAATCGAGATCTTTTCTATTATGCTATTTTCAGGTGCGTGCCTTGCAAAAAATTAGTGCTAAAAACTTTTCGATTTCGTCAGAACCCATATATACAAGATGAAAATTTGGAAGAGGAAGATTGGCAGGCTAAGTTTCCGAGTGAGGAAATCTCTTATGCCGCTAAGTTTGAAGGACCTGTCCCATCGGATATTCTTGATGATTTCAAGGAAGGAGTTATTTGTTTGTATCATAAATGCCCTCGTGCTGCAGTATCAATGTTTAGACGCGCCCTACAGTCAGCACTGTTGGAGCATGGCGCTGATCCAAAAGACGATTTAATAAATCAAATAAAGAAAGCATCTTTTTTAACTAAGGATATACAGGATTGGGCTCATAATATTCGAATTTTTGGAAATTGGGGCGCTCATCCACAAAGCGATAATCTTAAAGACGTAGATAAAGAAATAGCGGAAGAAACGCAATCTTTTCTTGAAGAGTTTTTTAATTATGTATACGTTATGCCTTCCCGTGTAGCCAATGCACGTCAGAAAAAGACACCGACGCCTTAAATATATAAACAAATTAATATAAATAAATGGAACAAGAAATCATAAAATCGCTTACGAAGAATTTTGAATCGTATGTCAATAAAACAGAAGATGGCATTGAATTCTGGCTTGCTCGCGATTTGCAATATTTACTCGGTTATGCCAAATGGGATAATTTTCTGAATGTTATTTCTAAGGCAAAAACGGCTTGTGAATTGTCCGGTGGACAAGTTTCCGATCATTTTGCCGACATCGGGAAAACGATAAAAATGCCTAAAAATGCGGAAAAAACGGTGTCTGATATGATGCTGACAAGATATGCATGTTATTTGATTGCTCAAAACGGCGATTCTTCCAAAGAAGAAATAGCTTTCGCGCAGACATATTTTGCTGTGCAAACTAGAAAATTTGAGATAATAGAGAAGAAAATTCAGGAATTTGAGAGATTGCAGGCTAGACATAAATTGACAGAGACGGAAAAGCAATTATCCGGAGTTATCTTTCAACAAACCGGCAGCGATAAAAATTTTGCCTTGATTAGAAGCAAAGGGGACAAGGCCTTGTTCGGTTATACTACGCAGGAGATGAAAAATAAATTGGGCGTTCCACAATCCAGACCGCTATCTGATTTTCAACCGACTATCGTCTTGAAGGCCAAAGATTTTGCATCTGAAATTACAATTTTTAACGCAAAAGAGAAAGGACTGAATACGGAGCTAAGTATTTCTGAAGAGCATGTTACTAATAACAGGAGCGTTAGAAAAACTCTCATTTCCAGAGGAATATATCCTGAAAAATTACCGGCGGAGGAAGACATTAAGAAGATAGAAAGAAAATTGAAGTCTGATGAGAAGAAAAGCCTAAAAGATTTGGATAAAGATAAATTAGCGAAATAAACTTTATGAAATTTAACGAACAGCATACAGTAGAAAATCATATTATAAAATTGCTTTCGAAAGGCAAATACGGTTTGGGATATGAATATATCGCTCCGGAAGAATTTTCAAAGCTGAGGGAATTTGAAAGCGAATACATTATAGTTCCGTTTTTGCTTGAAGCTGTAAAAAAGATAAACAACATCAGCGAAGAAGAAGCGGCGATGGTCGTTCGTGAAGTCAGGAAAATTGATACCAATGAGGGATTTCTAGATTTATATCGCAATGGGGTTAATATCAAAGATCTGAAAACTGGCAAGAAGCGAGACTATTTTGTTATTGATTATGATAATGTAGAAAACAACAGATTCGTCGTTACAAACCAGTTCTATTTTGAAGGAGAATTGGAAAATATCCGTCCCGATATCATGATATTTTTAAATGGCCTTCCGATTGTGGACATTGAGGCCAAGAGTCCGACTGCTTCGACAAGTGTTGATTTTGAAAAAGCGATCGGGCAGTTGAAACGATATGAAAAAAATTCCCGCAAGATGTTTTTACCGAATTGCTTTAATATTGCTTCCGATGGTTTGAATACGGTTTATGGAGCAACCTATGCGCCGAAACAGCATTTCTTACGTTGGAAAGATGAAGATTTGCAAAAAAAATATAAGGAAGAGCTTGAGCTTACTTTGTTTTGTTTGCTTGAAAAAAACAGGCTTTTGGACATTATTTCCAATTTCATTTTGTTTGAGAAAGAAAAAGGACAGAGAATCAAAAAAATTTGCCGATACCAGCAATATCGCGCGGCCAATAAAATTGTTGAGAGGGTGGAGAAAGGAGAAAGCAGAAAAGGATTGATTTGGCATACCCAAGGGAGCGGAAAAAGTCTAACTATGTTTTTCACTGCATGGAAACTTCGTTTTTCAAAAAGAATGGAAAATCCCAAAGTTTTTGTTTTGGTTGATCGGGTGGATCTGGATACTCAGATCTTTGATACTTTTATCAATTGCGGAGGCAAGAATGTTATCCGCGTCGCTTCAAGAAAAGATTTGGAGAAAAAAATCAAATCTCCCGAGCGCGGCATCTTCATCTCAACCATTCAAAAATTTTCAGAGTTAGGGAGCGATGCGAAAATGTTGGATAGTAATGTGATTGTGCTTTCCGATGAAGCTCATCGCGATAATGAAGGGATCTCGGCGATCAAATTGCGCAGTTCTATGAAAAATGCTTTTTTCTTTGGTTTTACCGGAACGCCGATTGATAAATTGACTCTGAATACACACCGAAACTTCGGCGAAGAGGGAGAGAGATATTTGGATTATTATTCCATCAAGCAGGCCGTGGACGATGAAGCGACTTTGCCGGTTACTTATGAAGCCAGACTTTCCAAATTCTTTATAGACGAAGAGCAGGTTGAAAAACAGTTTGATGAGCTTACGAAAGATTTGTCGGAGAATCAGAAAGAATATCTGTCAAAGAAATACGGTAGAAAAGAGGCTGTCGTGAAGCTTGAGAAGAGGATGGAGGCTGTTACAAAAGATATTGTCGAGCACTATAAGCTTTATGTCGAACCCAATGGTTTTAAGGCGCAAATCGTTTGTTATGATCGAGAGGCAACGGCAAGATATAAAGAACTACTGGATAAGCTTGTTCCGTCTGAATGGAGCGAGGTAGTTTATTCTCCTGGAGATCCTAATTCCGACAGCGATAGTTTGGAAAAATATAATACGAATAAAAAAGAAAGGGAGGCGATAATCAGTCGTTTCAAAGACAAGGAAAGTCCTCTTAGATTTTTGCTGGTTTGTGATATGCTTCTCACCGGTTTTGACGCTCCGATTGAGCAAGTGATGTATTTGGATAAACCGCTCCGTGATCATAATTTGCTTCAAGCTATTGCAAGAACAAACAGGGTATATCCAAATAAAGGCTGTGGAAAGATTATTGATTATTACGGAATTACCAGAAATTTGCAGAAAGCTTTGGATTTTGACGAGAGTGTGATTGATAGTGCTTTGATAAATATTGATGTTATTAAAGAAAAATTTGTTGAAACTCTGGATGAGGTTATGGATTTATTTGTCGGCATTAATATAGAGGATCCTTCCATTGAAAATTTGCGAAGATGCTTTAAGATATTTATTGAGAATAAAGACAAGCAGCAATTTTTCTCCGATAAATACAATAAGCTGAAATTACTGTTTGAAATTTTATCTCCGGATCCTTTTTTGGAAGAACGCTTAAGAAAATTCGAATGGATCACTAGTTTTTATCTGGCATTTGCTAAAGAATTTAAGACGGACGAACAGGATAGTCATGAACTAGCTGAATACGGCGAAAAAGTGAAAGAACTTATCCAGAAGAAAATTGACTATGAAGGAATTACCAAGAATTTCAGAGAGCTGAAAGTTAATGAGCTATATACCTTTGAGAGATTGGATAAGATGGATGACGAAGAGAAAGCTTTGAATTTGGAGAAAATGCTTAAGCAGGAAATTTCCATCAATATGGATTCTCATCCGGCTTATAAAAAATTCAGCGAGAGACTGTCTGCTATCCGAAAAGAATTTGAGCAGAATCAGATTGATTTGCAGACGAGAATAAAGAGATATTATGAACTTTTGAATGATATTAAGGATAAACAGGAAGAAGCGAAAGAGCTTGGAATGAATCTGAAAGAATACAGTCTATATGTTATTTCTGAAGAGTTTGTGGGTAATTTCAAAGATGACGTGACGAAGGAGTTTATAAAAGATTTGTCAAAAGAGTTGGAAGGTGTTTTGGATAAGGGTTGGCAAGAATCTACTAAAAGAGATCAGTTTCTTAAGGATATAAAAAGGATAGTTCAATCTTTGGTTTTGAAGGAATATAAGGGGAGGCTTGAAGTTAATGATTTTAATAAATATCTGAATCGTTTGGTTGATATTATTGTTAAAAAGTTTTAACTATGGAAAAAACAATCAAATTACATAATAAGGTAGTTGCTTACAAATTAAAAACAAGCAGGCGAGCCAAGAGAATGCGTTTGGCGGTTTACTGTGATGGCAGTTTTGTAGTGACTAAGCCGTACGGAGTAAGAAATGAGTTGGTTGATAATTTTTTAAAGGATAGGGCTAACTGGGTACTGGAGAAATTAGAATATTTCAAGTCGCTTGGCGGTCTAGGGATTTTTAGAAACGACGAGGCTCATTATCAAAAACATGCCAAGGAAGCCTTGGAATTCGCAATGCAAAAGGTTGAAGAATTGAATAAATTTTATAATTTTAGCTATAACAAGATAAATGTTAAAAATCAAAAAACAAGATGGGGGAGTTGTTCTAAAAAAGGTAATTTGAATTTTAATTATAAGATATTATTTTTGCCGGAAAAAATTGCTGAATATGTAGTCGTGCATGAGATTTGCCATTTGAAGGAGTTTAATCATTCCAGAAAATTTTGGAATTTAGTTTCTGTGGCTATTCCTGATTATGATGAGATAAGAGAAGAGCTGAAATCTAAAAATAATTAATCATATATTATGAGCATAGAAGGAGTTAATGTTGTCAGTGATGATCACTATACTGTTTGTTATATTATAATGGTCTGGGAAAACTGGACACGAATATGCTAAAATTTAGATGGAAAAGCTAAGCTAAATTTATGCCTACAAAACACAACAATTTCAGCCCTCAAGAAAAAGCCCGTATAGCCTTGTTGGC
>Ga0265294_10007633_pt1 | contig 12773 bp, 17 predicted proteins | sample MunlanPumphouse3_FD_192504 | JGI IMG/M metagenome (GOLD analysis project Ga0265294, IMG submission 192504) | Groundwater microbial communities from a municipal landfill in Southern Ontario, Canada - Pumphouse #3 | ecosystem: Environmental > Aquatic > Deep subsurface > Groundwater | place... | reverse complement strand
ATCTTCTAGATATTTTCAGGCGAGTAGGTGTCCTTCATGACAACGGCTTTCATTGCTTCGTATTCTTTTGTACGGTTTGCGATGAAATCCTTGTTTTCCCAGCCGTTCTTAATGATAAGCTGCATCAGACCGTTGAGGATTGCCACATCGGATCCGCTGCGGAACTGCATGTACAGATCTGCCTGCTTTCCGGTCGGCGTGAATCGCGGGTCGGCGTAGATGATCTTTGCACCGTTCTTCTTTGCCATTGTGATACGGCGTCCGATTAACGGGTGCTGTTCAAAGGTGTTTGAACCAAGAACAAAGACACATTTTGACTGCTCAATATCAGGAATGCTGTTTGTCATTGCACCGGAGCCAAAAGAGGTTGCGAGACCGGCAACGGTGGAGGAGTGGCACAGACGTGCGCAGTGATCGATATGCGTTGTCTTGAACACACCACGTGCAAGCTTCAACATAGCGTAGTTGTCCTCGTTAGAGGTTCTGGCGGATGAAAGACATGCAATCTCCGAGGGCTTGAATGTCTTCATTTTCTGTGCGATGTAGTCAGTTGCTTCATCCCAGGTTGCCGGAACGAACTTACCATCTTTCTTGATAAGAGGGGTGGTTAGTCTGTCGGGGCTGTTGACGAACTCAAACGCGTACATGCCTTTTGGACACAGTTTACCTTCGTTGACCGGTGAACGGGTGAAGGGAGATACCCCCACGGTTTTCCCGTCACGGACAACGAGGTTGAATGAGCAACCGGTTCCGCAGTACGGACAGGTTGTTGTTACATACTTCAAATCAGTCATTTGTAAAACCTCATATGAATATAGGTTTGAAACTGCACATATTAACCTTCATCCCGTTGTTCTATTTTAAGTTGACATTAACAATGGTTAGTTTACATGATAACAAAACGCCCCTTCAAAATCAATAATACATTTACAAAAATATATAATAAATACAACCATTTTACTTTTCATCAGCGGTCAATTTGAGCCACTTTTGCTAATACGCGCGAAATTTGGGGTTATTCTCGTTTCTGAAGCGGGCGAAGAATTAGTGTTTTTCACTCATTTGAAGGAGTTTACCGGGTTTTTTCAAAATTTAGTGGTTATTATCGGTGGGTTGGTGAAAATCAGCGTGCGCCGCATCCCAAACAGCTAAACTTTTTCCGTCATACGGGATAAAAGAGTTATTATAGTATTCGGGTGATAAATTATCTTTGTGCCCAAACCATTACTTACCGATCGTCAGAAGATGGTGATCCAGTACCGTAAGGACGGTTTGACCCAGCAGGATATCGCAAATCTGCTGCAGACCACCCGATCGAATATAAGCCTGATTGAAAAATCTGCAAACGATAATATACGGCTTGCAAAAGAGGCGCTGGCTTATATCTACTCCCAGAATTCCACTCTGGTTTGTACTCTTCCGGCAGGGAGTGAGTTGACCCGGGAAGCCTACTCGATTTATAAATCCGCCCGGGAGCTCAACATCAAAGTGCAGTATGATACCGGGGCGCTGATGAACCGGATCATACTCGCCGTCCCGGAAAAACTTACCGGGACCATGGTGAAAGAAGATATCAATCTCTACCTAAATCCTACCGGGATCATATACGTGTACTGATCTGTACGGTAAAAATACCTTTTTTTTTAAATATATTGGTTGGAAAAGTGCGCTGTGAGAATATCCGGTAGACTTGGTCGTTCGAACGTATTGGTTGACGAACCACGCTGATATATCAATTGATTATCAGAATAGATGTTTAATATGTTTGAACTATAATCAGAAAACATATGTCGAAATCTCCCTGTTATTTTAAAAATAATGGTTAAAATGATATGATTTACTTCCTTTATTTTTACTACTCTATTTATTAGATGCCTGATATACGTTATTACGTATGAAAAAATTAGTGTCCGTATTGGGCATATTCCTTGTTCTGTTCGCAGTGATCTTTGCGGCAGGATGTGTAGCTGCCGAGCAGCAGGAACCTACCCAGCTGAAAATTGCAACCACCACTTCACTTTATGATACGGGTCTTCTTGATGCCGTTCAGGATTATTATCTTGAAGAGTTCAATGTTGATCTTCTGATCACGTCCCAAGGTACTGGAAAAGCAATAGCCTCCGCCAAGAACGGCGATGTCGATGTCTTACTCGTCCACTCCCCATCTCAGGAAGCAGTCTTTATCGATGATGGTTACGGTGTGAACCACAGAGGTATTGCATACAATTACTTTGTCATCGTCGGTCCGGCCGATGATCCAGCAGGAATTGCAGGAATGACTCCGGAAGAGGGAGTTGCCACACTCAAAGCACTGGGTGATGCAGGAACAGAGGGAATCACCTTTATCTCACGGGGTGACAACTCAGGTACCCACTCCGCAGAGAAGAATATCTGGGCTTCAGCCGGATTCAACTACACTGCTGATATCACCGGATGTGGTGAATGGTACAAAGAGACCGGCGCAGGAATGGGAGACTCCCTGACCACCGCAGGCCAGCTTGGCGCCTACATCCTTACGGACGAAGCAACCTATCTCACCTACAAGAAGAACAACGACCTCCCGCTCGAAGTTATCATTGACGAGGGGACCACTCTTCTGAACAGATACACAGTTATGACCATCAACCCGGAGAAGTATCCTGACACCAATGTTGTTGATGCCACAGCCTTCACTAACTGGCTTATCTCTGAAGACGGTCAGAACTTCATCGGCGCATTCGGTGTCGAAACCTACGGTAAAGCACTCTTTACCCCGATGAGCACTATTGCTGACAGCACTCTTCCGCCGTTCAACATTGATTGTAAAACCCCTGCAGTCGTTCCGACCGTATAAGGGTTTCAATCCCATCTTTTTTTTTAATGAATACAGCATAGGATAGATACACATGGGAGAGATCACAGACGGATTTATTGAGGCCGTAACCCTAATCGTTACTTTGAACCCGGAAATTCTGGAAATTGCCGCAAGAAGTCTGTACGTATCGATCGCGGCAACCTTGGTCGCGGCACTCTTCGCTATCCCTCTCGGTGCTATTATCTATTATTATGATTTCCGCGGCAAACGTGCCGTGATCAATCTCGTCCAAACGTTATACGCTTTACCGACAGTGATCGTTGGACTGCTGGTCTATCTTCTCGTTTCATATTCGGGGCCGCTTGGCTTCTTAAATCTTCTCTATACGACCAATGCGATGATCATTGCCCAGGTCGTTCTGGTTTCGCCCTTAATCGTCGGATTCACAGTGGCCGGTCTCTCCGGTCTGGATAAAGAGATGAAATATACCACCATGGCTCTGAATGCCCGTGCCTACCGCGGACTCCTGACCCTGGTCCGTGAAGCGAAATTTGCTATTCTCTCGGCGGTTGTTCTGGCATTTGGGCGAGCCATCGCCGAGGTCGGTGCCGTGATGATGGTAGGAGGCAACATCCGGCACTTTACCCGGACGCTGACGACTGCGATTACTCTGAATACTTCAATGGGTGAGTTTGCCACGTCCATAGCCCTTGGCATTATTCTGCTGACGATTGCTTTGATTGTAAATTTCGGTGTGAATATTCTCCAGAATTATAACGGGAGGGTCAAAGATGAGTGAGGATATAATCACTGTCCGTGGCCTTGCAAAAAGCTTCGGAAAAAAAGAAGTCGTCCATTCTCTTGATTTTTCGGTGAAAAAAGGCGAGATAATGGCAATCATCGGTCCATCGGGGGCCGGGAAAAGTACGCTCATGCGTATGCTGGACACCATTGAACCGGTTTCGAAAGGTGAGCTGATCATTTTTGGCGAATCCGTGACGAAACAGTCGATGCACACACTCCGCGGAAGAATGGGAATGCTATTCCAAAAGACGGTCATGTTTGACAGAACTGTCGCAGAAAACGTGGAGCTCGGTCTCTCATATCGAAATATTTCTAAAAAGGAGAGGGTCGAACGTGTTTCCGAAATCCTTGAACAGATGGGTCTGAGTCAGTTTGCGAATCGTGGTGGTCGTTCCCTCTCCGGCGGCGAAGGGCAGCGGATATCGTTTGCCCGTGTCCTCGTTACACGACCTGAGATCCTGTTTCTGGACGAACCGACGGCAAACCTTGATCCGGTTTCCACCCAGGTCCTTGAGGAGATGATCCTCCATGAAAATCGGGTGAATAAGACGACCATCATTATCAACACCCATGATCAGGCACAGGGTCAGCGGCTTGCTGATCGGATCGCTGTGATGATGGACGGGACGTTCGTTCAGGTGGGTCCCGCTGATGAGGTCTTTTATCATCCGAAGAATGAGAAAGTTGGGAAGTTCGTCGGTGTCCAGAACATCTTCTCCGGGACTGTCAGAAACGGGAGTGCTGTCTCCGGCGGAGTCGTTTTCTGTCCGGCACCCCGGTTTGCTGAAGGCGGGATTGTGATCATGCTCAGGGCAGAGGACATCTCTCTCTCCAAAACAGGTGTCCTTGATGATCGGATGTCCGCTCCGGGTATCGTCGTCTCATCGGTTCGGTCAGGGGCGTTCCTGGAAGTTGTCGTGAATGCCGGTTGTCTCTTCACGGTCATTGTGCCGTTTAGACAGACTGGGAATGTATATGTTCCCGGGGAGCGGGTTTGGATCGCGTGGCGCCTTGATGTGGTCCATGTGATACCTGAAACATCATAACTATGAAGAGGGTTGCGTGCCAACATATAGTCCGGATGGCACAACCCCTTTCAGAAGATGCTATTTTTATGTGCGGGAGAAAACTCCTGATTGCCGAAGGAAAGATCTCCTTCACCGTCAGTTCAGACGGGGTCGAAGTGAAGTTTCCGACAACCCGAAAAGTGTCCTCTGAACTGGACGTGCCGCATTATTATGTTCTCCCCTACTTTGCCGGTCTTGAGGCGAACGGGTATCTCACCCGCACGGAACGTGTAGGGATATTCACCACTCAGGCTGGATCACGGAGACTCTTTACGGGGATGTCTGACGAAGAGCTTGTTCTGGTCGAAAGGATCCTCGGTAAAAAAGTGCTGGATGCCCTTTTTGAGAAGGAAGCCTGAGCTCTTATCTTAATACTATAATCACTGTTTTTCCCGGTCTTCGGGTCTGATAAAAAAAGAAAAAGATATTCCGGAAAAAATATCAGAGTTTCTGTCCGCACTCGGGACAGAACTTTGTTCCGGCAGGAACTTCAGCATTACACTGCGGGCATCTCCGGACGGTCTCGACCTTTGTACCGCATTCCGGACAGAACTTTGCTCCTGGTGAAAGGGCAGTTCCGCATTTTGCACAAGTTACGCTTCCGGCAGGTGTCATCTTCTGTCCGCACTCCGGGCAGAACTTCTTGCCGGCCGAAAACTCGGCTCCGCAGTTACTGCATGTATCCGTCGGTTCTGCCTGTTTCTTTTCGGCCTCTTTCGGTGCTGCTGTCTGAGGTGCAGCAGCCTGGGGGGCAGCTGCTGCCTGCTGACCGCCAAATGGAGCAGGCTGACCGCCGCCGCCAGCCATGCTCTGGGTCATCATGCCGCCCATGCTCATTCCGGCGCCCATTCCGGCACCCATCATGGCAAATCCGGAACCCTCGCCGCCCTGAGCAGCGCCCTGTCCGATTCCTTCGATGGCTTTACCGGACTCATACTGGATATAGTTCACACCAAGTGCAGACATCGCTCCGCGCTTGTTGATCGCTTCCTGAACCTCTTCGGGCATATTGATGTTCAGGCCGGCGAACTTCATGATCTTCAGACCATAAATTTCCGTCTCGGTCGTCAGTTTGCCAAGGCAGAGCTGTTCGATCTCCTGCAGATATGCAGGCATATCCAAAACACCCATCTGCTTCTTGCTCTTCAGCTCGCCGAGGGTATCGTTCAGGACCATGATGACCTGGGACTTCAGCCACTCAACGATCTCCTCGGATTTTGTCAGACCTTTTGTTCCGACAAACTGCGTGATCAGGAGAAGCGGATCGACGATTTTGTATGAAAACTGACCGAAGATCCGGAGCTGCACGACACCGAAGTCCACGTCCCGGAATGCAAGAGGCTGGGAGGTTCCGAACTTATCACGGAACTCACGCTTCTGTGCCCAGTAGAACTCCCCTATCTGAACGTTTCCAACAACAGTTCCAAGAATGCTCTTCAGGACAGGGATGTTCTCGGTCGTCAGGGCATACCGGTCAGGACGGTCAAAAACAACAAGGGCTTTTCCGTCACGGAAGAAGATACCATACTCATCCTCACGAACAAGCACGTTATCGTTCCACATAATGTTCCGGGGGAGACGCCACATGACGTTCTCGCCCTTTTGATCCTCAACCCAGTAGAATCCTTTTCTGGAGTCTGCACCTTCTATATCTGAACCGGAGCCGATAGTCTTGTTTGTTTTAGAGAATAATCCCATTAGAATGCACCTATCTCTGCGATATCGACGTTGCGTTTGTCATATGTCACGGTAAAATCGCTGAATCCTAACTTGATCTCCCGAAGTTTGGTCTGAACACTGTCAAAACTACCGGCATCGGCGGAACTGAATGCAGCCTTTGCCAGATCGCCGAGTCCACGGACGCCGTCGATCAGTGCAAGATCATATTCATACAGATTGTTCAGCTCAGCTTTTTTGATACGGTTTGCCGGGGAGACGCCGGTGTATCCCTGCTCTGCATGGCGGATCTTTGCTTCTGCAGTCTTTGCCTGTGAGATCACTGCGGCAAGATCATTCATCAGATCAAGCTCAAGTGCCCGACTGGCCGACTCGCGGGTTTGTTCCAGGGGCAGAAGGACGTTGTTTTTCAGTTCGTCTGCAAGCTGCTGGCGTAAAAGGGCATCGGCAAGCCTGATATCCTCTTTCTGCCGGTATCCTCGGAATCCCGGGATGCATAACTGGATTTTTTTGATCAGACCGCGGTCATCCTCAACTTTGTTTCGTAAATCTACTGTCATGGTTTACCTATTTTTTCAGTACAAGGAATAATATGGCACCTAATGCCGCAATCACTAATGCCGCTCCAATCAGGACAGGTGCAGTGAGAATCGGGAACATTGTGGTCAGCAGTCCCTGAACGAGGAGAAGTACTCCTGCGAGAACAAGGAACAGCGGGAAAACCGGTGTGGCTCTTACACCCATGAACATAACAAGACAGAAGGAGATCACTCCAATTCCTGTCAGGAAGATGCCGGTCCCCTCCCAGAAGCCGACCGCCGATACAAGAAATGTTACCAGAATGGAAACACCAAGCATCAAAATGACTGATGCCCATATCAGGTACATACGTTTATCTTCAACATCACTCATGAGGAAATACCTAATACATATTTGTCATTGGTTTTGTATGCTGGAAGATAAAGCACTTTTGTGCTGTTTATCTTGAAGTCATACTCAAGCTTCTGGAGCGTGCCTGGGATCTCCGTTTCATATCTGAGGAACAGAAATTCCGCATTTTCTCCTGCTATGCCCTTTTCCATTGCCATTACTGCACGTTTTCCGCCCTTGAAGCCGGTAATAATGTTCAGCCCTGGCTGGTCAAGTGTAAGGTCCATGTTCCATTTCCGGCTGGATTCCTCAGGAATTGCTGCGGCACAGACATAGAAGTCGCGGGTACCCCGCATCTGTTTTTTATCCGTAACAAACCGGGAGATCTTGCCGCCGGATATGTTCTCTTTCTTTACATTCAGATCGGCATTTACTATCCAGAAGGGAACATAGATCAGTTCACCTGGATATTCCTTTGTAGGTGCAGCGATAGAGTAGGCAATATCACCTACTTTACCGTCAGCATACAGACTGATTCTCCCGCAGTGACTGCAGGTCAGCATCATGTCACGCTCTTTGGATTTGAGCGGAGCGCCGCAGCCTGGACATTTTAGTTCTTTTAACAACATCCTTGATCACCTTTATTTAAAGTAGTCATATGTTTCATTGTGGATGGACTGTACTTTCTCCTGGGTCCTGCCTGATTTCAGACCTTTCCCATTGAGTGCTCCCTCCAGGATCTCATCGCCGTATCTGAATCTCTTATAGAAATATCCAATAAGAGCGATAGCCGCAACGACTCCAACCACAAGGACGCCCACACCAACATCGGCTCCATTGGTCGCGATTACGAGGCCAAGGCCCAGACCCACCGCTCCGCCGGACACCGCTCCGCCGATACCGGCAGAAGTACTCTGGCTTCCGGCGTTTCCTGGGGCTCTGCCTGAAACTACATGTGCCGAGATGCCGTCAACGGTCGCGAAATAGGTGCGTTCCTCGTAGGTATATCTGACGATCCAGAACGGATAGTAGATCAGCGTGAATGCTTTTGGGAAGAAGAATGACTTCGAGAAGTAGACTCTGGTCATCCGACTGCTGCCGTCTTTCACTGCTGTCTGACTGATCATTTTGCCGCCAATATCATATGCTGCGTCACGGGAAGAGGTCACACCGAATGTGACGATCTCCTGATCATCATAAGATATTGCCTCCGCACGTTCCGGTATCACGATGCTTTGGATACCAAGGCCTCCTGCTTCACAGGCGATCTCCGAGTAGATGTACTCACGATTGATGAGTGCCTCACGCGGGATCTCGACCTTTTGATCATCTTTTCCCCTCCTCTGTTCTTCGATACCGCAGACACAGGCCTTTCCTCTGGCGATCAGACGCCAGAACGGAAGGTACAGGGGATATGCCTCGGTTACTAGCGCAGTATTCGGGAGATCTTTTGCTTTAGGTCCTGTTCCAAACCATGCCTTCACTTTTGCAAGGGCCTTGTCTTTATCCACGGTCATTTTATACATGACCTTATTCGAGCCCTCGTCAGTTGTCAAGGCAAACACGGAATCGCAGAACTTACAGAGAACAAGGTCTTCACCTTCTTCGCACTGTACCTGACCGCCGCATGATGGGCAGGTCATTGAAACAAGGATTTTCTGGGTTTCACTCATTTTGCTTTCACCCCCGTACTAGCGGGTTTTTCCCGCTCGACAACTTTGCCTGCAAGAAGTTTTCCTGCGAAAAATCCGCCAATGATAAGAATGAAAAATATCGGACTCACCATCATGCCGAGAACACCTCCGAGAAGTCCCAGAACAAACGCAAGTCCCATTACTACAATATAGGCTCCAGAACTGCGGGTCGGAAATGAGGTCGTGTTGACTGCTCCGGATGATCCGTCAATGACTGCCTGATAGGAGGAACCCTTGTAATCATAGGATATCTCATAAATCGGGAAGTACACGAGTGCCTGATCGATGGGAGTTCCTGTGAGTTCGGGAAGGTAAGAGTCGATAGCAATATCCGGCTGGATCACTTCGGCATTTCCTGCCGACGTGTTCGCATCATATACTACAATGTTTCCAGGGGGGATCGTGAGATCCTGCATTCCAGGAAGAAGTGTTCCTTTCGCAGGTTTTGCAAAAACAGTTTCTTTTCCGTTCACAGTCCGGCGGAACCGGAATACCGGGAAGAACTCTTTCGTGAGTTTCGTGATTTTTACTGTTGATTCGAGATCTTTTGCTTGGGCGGGACCGGCAGTCCAGCGTTTAAAAATCCCTTTTGCTGCATTCTCATCTATGGAGAAGGGAAGCAAATAAAAGAATAACGCAGAACTTCGGTCAATATAAGTGACCGTATCACAGAATGGACAGGTTGCCATCTGTGTACCCGGTTTGACTTGAAGTACCGCGCCACACTTTGGACACTTAAAATCGGGCATATATTTTTGTTGGTTTCTAAGTGGATAAGTATATCTTTCTGAAGTTATCTACAACTCTGCGAGACGAAGGAGACATGCCGCTTTTTTCTCGTTTGCTCCAAGTTTGTCAAAGCATTCGGCAAGTTTCTCAAGAGAGAATTTGTCGTCAGGGAGAAGAATCAGTGCCATCTCGAATGCAGCAACGGCATCCCCGTACTTTTCCAGACCGAACAGGGCAGATCCTCTTCCTTTCCATGCGTCTGCATCACTTGGCAGAAGTTCTGTTAACCTGAGGTAGGCTTCCGCTGCTTTCTGATAGCGCTCATCCGCAAGAAGGTTGTCTGCGGTCGTCTTCCAGAAGACAGGGTTGTTGGTTGGATGAAATGACATAATAAAACTACAGGAAAATACTTATGACCAATGGTCATGTTTTGACGGGGCAACACATCAATGCTGCCGAAAATGCTGATATCGGGATTCGAACCCGAGTCGCCGGCGTGAAAGGCCGGCATGATTGGCCTCTACACTATATCAGCCCAAACTGCCTATAATAGTCTACGCTGGATTATAAAAAGATTGTTGTTTGGCCTCAGATAATTTGAGGTCAGAATGCGTCGCCGGAGTTCTGTGTCTCCGCCTGGAATGCCGCAAGAAGGTTTTTGTAGACAGGTCCGGGCGTCCCATTTCCAATGATTCTACCGTCTATTTTGGTGATCGCACAGATTTCTGCGGCCGTTCCGGTAACCATTACTTCATCAGCGGTGTAGAGATCGAAGAGTCCAAGTTCACAGACTTCATAGGTGATCCCCATCTTCGCGCAGATGTCCAGAAGGACATAGCGAGTGATGCCTTTGAGATTGTTGATGGTCGGCGGGGTGTAGAGGATACCGTTTTTAATAAGGTAAATGTTGTCACCTGATCCTTCAGCAAGTTTGCCGGTTCGGTCAAGGAAGATAGCTTCATCGCCGCCCTTATAGTTTGCCTCGATCTTTCCAAGAATATTGTTCAGGTAGTTGAGGGATTTGATATTCGGCGGAAGGGTGTCCGGCGGATTTCTTCTGACACAAACGGTCACTGCAGTAAGACCAGTTTCATACAGATCACCATACATCGCTCCCCAGGCGGATGCAGCACAGATGATCGAGGGGTGTTCACAGTGACGAGGATCAAGTCCCATCGTGCCTATGCCCCGGGAGATGATCGGGCGGATGTAGGCATCCTTCAGATCATTTTTGCGCAGAGTCTCCTTGATGATCTCGCACATGTCAGCGCGGGTGATTCCTGGATTGAGGTCGATCGCTTTTGCTGAATCAAAGAGACGGTCCACATGTTCCTGAAGGCGGAACACACGTCCATTGTATGCTCGTATTCCTTCAAACACACCATCCCCGTAGAGGAATCCATGGTCAAAGATCGACACAGTGGCCTGATCTTCAGGCACATATTTCCCGTTTATGTAAACTAACATGATAAAATATATTCGATGTAGTATGATATAGGATTTTGGTCTCAGGATGGCGTGCTCCCAAGAACGGGCAATTTATCCCATTAATTATTGTGTGAAATTGGTGTGTTTTTTCGAAGATTTTTGTATGGCAGTGTGGTCCCGCCAAATACTTATACCGTTAAATCCCACCTTCTCGGTATGTCAGTACAGAACGGCGATACAATACGCGTACACTACATTGGAGAATTGACCGACGGCACACGTTTCGACTCATCAGAAGGACGCGATCCTCTTGAGTTTACTGTGGGTTCAGGAATGGTCGTTTCCGGATTCGATGCCGCGGTTATCGGGATGGAGATAGGTGAGACGAAGTCGGTCACGATTCTCCCGACCGAAGCATACGGCGAAAAGACCGATGAGATGACCGTTGAGATTCCGCGTACAGAATTCGGGGAAGATTTTACTGCAAATCCCGGCGAGCAGCTTATGATCCAGCTTGGTGACGGAAACCAGATCCCGGTCACCATCACGAAGATCGATGAAGAGATGGTGACTCTTGACGCAAATCACCCATTAGCGGGCAAAACCCTTGTGTTTACGATCACCCTGGCTGAGATTCTCGAAGCAAAATCCGACGCGTAATTATTCATATCTGCAGCACTAACACCTATCAACGAACATGCCGCAGATAACCATACGCTCATTTGCAAAGTTCCGGGAGTTCTTCGGTGAGAAGAACACTCTCAGCGTCCCGGACGGGACCTCTGTCCTCGGGGTTCTTCTGGCTTTTGCAAAGTCAAGGAGTGAAGGGATGGACCAACTCTTCGCCGATGCCAAACTCAGGTCCCACATCATCCTTATGTACAACCGGGAGCGGATCGACTCCGATGACGCAGCAACGATTCATGTGGCCGAAGGTGACGAAATCGTCATTTATCCGCCGGTTTCAGGAGGATAAGATATGGTTCTCGCATTACAAAAGGAAGATATCGATATCGGCGCTCTGATCAGTTCCTCACGTACGAACAATGACGGCGCCCAAATCGTTTTCGTTGGGTGTGTGAGGGACGATGGGAACATGGATGCTCTCGAGATCGAAGCATTTGTTCCGGTCGCGGAAAAAGACCTCGCGGATATTGCGGAAGAAGCAACGACTAAATTCGGCCTGAATTCAGTGGATATCATCCATCGGTACGGACGCCTTACTCTGGGTGAAACGATCGTTGTGATCCTGGTAGGGGCAGGTCATCGTCCGGAGGCCTATGAGGGTTCACGTTTTATTATCGAGCGTCTGAAGGAAAAAGTACCCATCTGGAAACAGGAACTCTCCGGAAACGCCCGGGGAGAATGGGTTCACTAACTCACGATCACTATTTTTTGAAAAAAAAACTGCGGTTCTTGCCGGACTTATTATCCAAGGACAATAGGGTTTGCAAGGTCTAAAAGGACTTCCTGAGGCTGAGATTTCAGGCTCACTGCTGCGACTGCTCCAATGATGCCTTTTTTGCCGTAGACACGAACGCCGGTACGTTCTGCGATCTCCAGGACTTCCTCCATTGACACCCGTTCCTGCCTGATTTTTTTCCCAAGCATAAGGAGATCCGAGGGTACAGTGATACTGGTGAGGATCGCGACCCCCCAGTCATCGGAAACGCTCTCCTCTTCGACAAACCTGCAGACCTTTGCGGCAAG
>Ga0265294_10007632_pt1 | contig 12773 bp, 12 predicted proteins | sample MunlanPumphouse3_FD_192504 | JGI IMG/M metagenome (GOLD analysis project Ga0265294, IMG submission 192504) | Groundwater microbial communities from a municipal landfill in Southern Ontario, Canada - Pumphouse #3 | ecosystem: Environmental > Aquatic > Deep subsurface > Groundwater | place... | reverse complement strand
ATCCATCAGGAACCATTGAATGGAGAGAAGACAGCCCCAGTGGTAAAGGATACTCTGTTTACCTTAACGGAAGTCGTTACATCAACCTCTATCAACCCAAACTTCTTGATCTTCAGCCTCAAGAAGACTTTACCATCTCTCTTTGGTTCAAAGCTGAAGAAGGTGTGGAAGGATACTTTATCGCAAAGAGAGAGTCGGGGAGTGCAAATACGCAACAGTTCTCTGTTTATATTAGAGATGGAAGATTAACTTATGCCGTTGGAGAAGCCCAATCAACTTCTTCTTCGGGATTAAGATTTGACAATAATGTTTGGCATCACTTTATCCTTACTAACTACAACGACAATGGTACCCAAAGATACAAAGTCTTTATTGACGGAACCGCGATTACCCCAGTAGGAGCCTCCGGAACATACACAAACGAAGTTGATATTCTCATAGGAGCAAGAAGAGGGTCATCTGCAAACACCGGAAGCGGACTTCTCTTCAACGGCCTCATCGACGACGTCCGCATCTATTCGAGAGCCCTAACAGCCTATGAAGTACAAACCCTCTACGCTCAAACAAAAGACAACTACTTAGCAGAAGAACAATGATAAAGAAAGACAAAGCCTTCACCCTTGTAGAACTACTTGTAGTAGTAGCAGTCTTAGCCCTTTTAGCCAGCATAGTCTTCTCCAATCTGACAGGAGCCAGAGAACAAGCCAAGATATCCAACGCTCTCTCCTTTCAATCAAACATGCACAATCTCTTGGGAGCTGACTTAGTAGGTTGGTGGAACTTTGATGGAAATGTTAACGATTACTCAGGTATAGGAAACAATGGTACTGTATTTGGCGCTACTTATGTAGATGATGCTCCTACGGGAAAAGGGAAATCATTGAAATTCAACGGAAGTAGTAATTATGTTGAAATTCCTCATCACTCAACTCAATTACTTGTTAATGGTGGAACCATAAGTGCATGGATAAAACCAGTGGGAGGTACAACAGGAAGAGTTGTTGACAAAAGTGATGGTGGAAGCGCTGAAAATGGGTTTGGTTATTCTATAAATGTTGATGGGAGTAGAATGCGTTTCAGAGTAGTAAGTAGAATAGTTTATTCCGCAGTAGACTCAATCACAATCGATGGTAAAAAATGGCAATATGTTACTGTTACTTGGGATGGCAGCGGTAAAGTGACTCATTATGTAAATGACACTCAATCAGGAACACCAGCTTCTATTGATAACTTAAGTAGTATTACAACAGAACATACATTAAGAATTGGTAGATCCGGAAGTTCAGATTATTTCAACGGCCTCATCGACGACGTCCGCATCTATTCGAGAGCCCTAACAGCCTATGAAGTACAAACCCTCTACGCTCAAACAAAAGACAACTACTTAGCGAGGGAGTGATTGTTACCACTTGATTTTTTTATACAAATTGCTATCCTGTTTTTAAGATAATTAATCTAATATGATAAAAATTATTCAAGAAAGAGATATCTGTATTGGCTGTGGAGCTTGTGCATCACTCTGTCCAAAACATTGGGAGATGTCCAGTGACGGAAGAGCGACCTTAATAGGCGGTTCTTTGAATCCTGATACCGGGAATTATGAGAAAGAGGTTGATGAAGTGGGATGCAACCAAGATGCCGCTGATGCTTGTCCGGTCCAATGCATAATAGTCTCAAAGAAGTAGAAAATTATGAAAATATCATTCAAAAAGAGGACTCCAAAGAAGAGGAATAAAGAATCCATACCCGGTGTTTTGTACGGCCCTGGAATGGAGAACATTGTATTGGAGGTTGATTCCAAGGAATTTATGAAAGCTTACGAGGATGCGGGAGAGAGTTCTCTTATAAACTTAGAGCCGTTTGAAGGTTCGGAAAAATACCTTGTCCTTATTCACGATACTCAAAGAGACCCTTTGACCGGTAACATCATACATATTGATTTTTATCAACCTGACCTTAAGAAAGAGGTTGAAGTTGAAGTTCCATTAAGATTTACAGGAGAGGCTCCGGCGGTTAAAGAGCTCGGAGGAACTCTTGTCAGAAACTTCCTAGAAGTTGAAGTCAGCGCTCTTCCTGAAAAACTGCCCTATGATATCGAAGTGAATGTTGATAAACTTGTTACTTTTGACGATATAGTGACGATCGCCGACTTGGTCGTTCCGGAAGGAGTTGAAATACTGAAAGAATCAGATGAAATAATTGCTTTGGTTACGCCGATAGTTGTTGAAGAAGAACCGGAGCCGATTGAGGAAGACGTTGATTCGGTGGAGAAGATTGAGAAGAAAGAGAAGGAAGAAGGGGACGAAGAAGAATAATTATTTTAAACAATGTCCACAAGATTTAAAAGAATTATTGTCATACTAATAGTGGTTGGACTTCTGATGACCGGTATCGCCTCCGTCTTTGGGCAGAGTAACTCCGATCAAGCCGAGAAGGCGCAGCTTGAGACAAAACTGAAAGAGATTGAAGCCGCCATATTAAAAGGTGAGCGAGATTTAACATTGACTCAAGCAGAGAAAGAGAGATATCAATACGAAATCTCAACGATCAAAAAGAGGATTGATCAACTTGGTTCTCAAATAAGGCAAGCCGAAGCGACTGTCAAAGTTCTCACCGGACAGATTAAAGATACCGAGAGCTCAATCGGGGTCAGCTTGTCCAAGATAAAAGACTTAAGAGAGAAATTGACCAACAACCTAAGGGTTATCAATGAAGAAGATAATAAATCAGCGGTTGAGATAATATTAACCGAAGACAATATTAGTGAATATTTTGACAATTCTTCCAGACTTAAGATACTCACAAATGAAAGTAGAGATCTTTTGGGTAAAATTGTAACACTGAAGATTAACCTTGAAGAAGAGAAAGAAGTTTTGGATAGTAAAAAGAGTGAGACAGAGCAGATGGCTCGAATACAGGCTCTTCAAGCTGAAGAAAGCAGGAGGATTCAACAAGCTCAAGAAGCGCTTTTAAGAGAAACTCAAAGTAAAGAAGCTGCTCAAAAGCAAGAACTCACCGCTCTTGAGAAAGAAGCTGCAGAGATACGAGCAAGAATCATTCAACTTGCAGGAACTCCCGCAGATGTTCCGATGCCAAGTCTTGGGGAAGCGATTGATATAGCTAAGTGGGTCGAAAAACAGACCGGAGTCAAACCGGCTTTCTTGGTTGCCATTATTCTTCAAGAGTCAGCTCTTGGACGAAATGTTGGACAATGCTACATCACTGATTCTACAAGCGGAAACTCACGGAATCTTGCCGGAAGGCTTTTCCCGCGAGGGATTCATCCAACCAGAGATTTGCCGTTGTTTTTGCAGATAACCAAAGAATTGAACAGGGATCCTATGAAGACTCCGATATCATGTTGGGCCGATGTCGGTATGGGTCCCAACTATGGTTGGGGTGGAGCGATGGGTCCGGCCCAATTTATCCCTTCAACTTGGCAAGGCTACAGAAACGAACTTACCTTAAAGCTGGGGGCTGCCGCGGATCCTTGGAAGATAAGAGACTCTTTTTTGGCGGCGGGACTTCTTTTAAGGGATAACGGAGCGGCCTATAATGAATTGACTGCAGCAGCCAGATATTTCGGAAGTGCGGGGCTCGGCTATGAAAGCTCCGTAATGAGACGAAGAAGTTGTCTTCAAACATTTATAGATCAAAGCACAATGACTGCTGAATGTAGTAGTTTGATATTCGTGCCTTAATCAAGTTCTTGCTGAAGAGATTCTATTATGGGATCCAGAGCGCCATTCATTACGCCTTCAATATCACTCCATTTTTTTTGAATTCGATGATCAGTTATTCTGTCTTGAGGGAAGTTGTAAGTTCTAATCTTTTCCGATCTGTCACTTCTTGATACTTGAGAAGCCCTCTCTTGTTTTGTTTTTTCAGCTTCTTCTCTTTCCATATTCTCAAGAATCTTTGCTTCTAATATCGCCATGGCATTTTCTCTGTTTTGGTCCAAGCTTCTCTCTGTTTGTGAAGCGACAACTGTATTGGTCGGTAGATGAGTGATTCTTATAGCAGTCTCACGTTTATTCACATATTGCCCTCCTGGTCCGCTGGATTTAAATGTGTCAATTTTCAAATCGGTCGGTGTTATTTGAACCTTTCCTTTTTTAGGCTTGAGTAGAATTATAACAGATGCGGTAGATGTATGTATTCTGCCACCTTTCTCGGTTTCTGGAACTCTTTGCACTCTGTGAACACCTCCTTCAAACTTCATAAAAGAATAAACATCTCCGTTTTTAAGCTCAAATATGATCTCTTTCAATCCTCCGATTTCAGTCTTATTCGAATCCAACACCTTTAATTCCCAGCCTTTGTTTTGGGCATAACGAGAATACATTCTGTAAAGATTTTCAGCAAACAATGCTGCCTCGTCTCCACCGGTTCCTGCTCTGATCTCCACAATAACAGCTCCGCTCTTTGTTGGATGATCAATTTGCTTGTATTCTTCAATAAGCTTTCGTAACTCGTCTTTCAGTTGGGATTTCTTCTCTTTTATCGTTGACAATTCTCCTTCAGCCAAGCTTATTAACTCGGGATCTTCTTCAGCTGAAAAAAGAATGCTTTTACTCTCATCTTCAGCTTTTATCATATCGGAGAGTTCATTATCTTTGTCAAGAATTATCTCTACCCTTTTCTTTTTTTTAGACAACTCCTCAAATCTTTCCCAATCGGAAACTACATCAGGGTTGCTGATCTCCTCTAATATCTTTTGGTATTCCTCTCTTAAAGAGGCTATCTCTAACTCCATAAGAATTATTTGTTTTTCTTTTCAAGATCTTCTTTCTTTTCCATCTTCTTTCTAAACCTTTCAACGCGTCCCATCGTATCAACAATCTTCTCTTTTCCGGTATAAAAAGGATGACAAGCAGAACAAATCTCTATCTCAATATTCTCTTTTGTTGATCCGATCTCAAAAGTATTCCCACAAGAACATTTGACGACGGATTTTTCATAATATTGAGGATGAATCTCTTTTTTCATCTTTCTCATTTTAATTAGTTTGACAGATTACGTTTGAATAATATCAGATTCCAATCAAAAATCAATACTTTACAGTTGATTTTATTTCAAAACAATGTTAGATTAGTTTACGATATTAATTATTGAGCCATGACAATAAAAGAAGAAACAGAAGAAAAAGAGATTGAAAGCACTACTTTAGAAGTGCAAAAAGATGCGACCGAAAGCGAAAAGATGATTGCGGCGGGAGTTCATTTTGGTCACAAGACAAACAAAAAACATCCAAAGATGGATCCTTACATTTACGGAGTGAGAAACGGAGTCAACATCATTGATCTTGAAAAAACCGAAAAGAAGTTGGTTGAGGCGATGGACTATTTGGAACAATTAATCTCTAAGGGAGGTACTCTTTTAGTGGTTGGAACAAAAGTTCAGTTGGTGAATTTGTCAAAAGAGTTTGCCTCGGAGTGTGAATTTCCTTACATTCTTGAAAGATGGCTTGGCGGAATTATTACCAACTTCAATGTTATTAAGAAAAGAGTGGATCACTTGAAAGATCTTGAGAATAAGAAGGCGGAAGGGGAGCTTGATAAATACACTAAGAAGGAGCGATTGGAAATAGACAGAGAGATAGAGTCGCTTAAGAAGAAATTTGAAGGACTAAAACCGCTCTCTAAGTTACCGGACGCGATTTTTGTCCTTGACATGGAAAAAGATATGATGGCGATAAAAGAGGCCAAAAAAGAAGGTGTTGTGGTGGTTGGAATAGCTGATACAAACGCCAATCCGGAAATAGCTGATTATCCAATTCCGGCTAACGATGATGCAATTTCATCAGTCTCTTACATTCTAAATAGAATCAAAGAGAGGCTTGTTGCTTGCAAGAAATCGAAACAATCTGAATAATTTTAAATTACTATGGATATTTTGGATAAGATAAAAAAACTAAGAGAAGAGACAGGGATCTCTCTAATGGAGTGTAAAAAAGCTTGCGAAGAGACAAAAGGAGATATTGAAGCGGCCAAAGAGATTTTAAGAAAAAGAGGGCAAGCGATGGCTTCAAAGAGATTGGGCCGAGAAACGGGGGAAGGAATCATCGATGCCTATATTCACGACAATGCCAAGATAGGAGTCCTTCTGGATATAAGGTGTGAGTCTGACTTTGTCGCAAGATCAGACGATTTCAAAACTCTTTCAAAAGAGATCTGTCTTCAGATAACCGCGATGAACCCCTTGTATCTTGACGAAGAATTTATTCCAGCTGATCAACTCGAAAAAGAGAAATCTATTATTAAAGAGCAATTGAAAGACATCGATAAGCCGGCTGACATCTTAGATAAGGTAATTGAAGGAAAGATTAAAGCGTATATAGATGAGAATTGTCTTCTTTCACAAAAATGGATAAAAGATCCCGAGAAGAGGATTCGCGATCTAATAGAAGAGGCGATCGCTAAGACAGGAGAGAACATTACTCTTGGCAGATTTACCAGATACGAACTTCGATGATTCAACAGTTATCATTGGCTGTTTTAATATTCAGTTTTTCTGTCATAGCCTATATCTTTTACAAAAAGGCGCCACTTCTTTATTTTGTGGAAGATGCTCCTTCGGTCAAGAGAGTAAGCTTATTAGAAAGATTTAACAATTCTTTTTCAAAACTATCTTTTGTTAAAAAATTTTCGTGGAATTCTTTTTTCCAGAGAGTACTTTCAAGGACGAGAGTCGGGATAATTAAAATTGAATCGATGATCGAGCGACAGTTATACTCTTTAAGAAAGAATTCTGGGAAAAAAAATAGGCCCGGGTAGCTCAACGGCAGAGCAACGGTTTTGTAAACCGTAGGTTGGAGATTCGAATTCTCTCCCGGGCTCATAAGTAAGGCGATCAATTTTCTGTAAAAATCACAGAAGAGTTGACAAAACTTTCCAATCGGTATAATATCTGTTCACAGATCAGAATCAGGTATTTCGGAGTTAACTGGAGGCCGAAAGGGTGGTTGGTTGTTATTACTTTATAGATTGAACTTTGAAAAAATAATAGAAAGATGAAAGTCATTTTTTTTGAGCTGTTCCGATAGAAATTTTTTTTAGAGAGTTTGATCCTAGCTCAGGATGAACGCTGGCGGCGTGGATAAGGCATGCAAGTCAAACGGCTCCAAAGAACAAGCTTGCTTGTTTTGAAAGAGCAGTGGCAAACGGGTTAGTAACGCGTGGGTAATCAACCCCATTCACGGGCATAACCGGCCGAAAGGTCGGCTAATTCCCGATGGTCTCATTATCTCTTATGAGAATTTGAGTAAAGGGTATACGCAAGTATGCCGGAATGGGATGAGCCCGCGACCTATCAGCTTGTTGGTAAGGTAAAAGCTTACCAAGGCTATGACGGGTAGGCGAGGTTAGCGCCTGATCGCCAACAAGGGCACTGAGACACGGGCCCTACTCCTACGGGAGGCAGCAGTCGAGAATATTGGACAATGGGGGAAACCCTGATCCTGCGACGCCGCGTGATTGAAGAAGCCCTTCGGGGTGTAAAAATCTTTTTTAAGGGAAGAATCTTTTAGATGACGGTACCTTAAGAATAAGGGGGTGCTAATTCTGTGCCAGCAGCAGCGGTAATACAGAACCCCCAAGCGTTATCCGGATTTATTGGGCGTAAAGGGTTCGTAGGCGGTCTAGACAGTCTTTGGTTAAATCTTCAGGGCTCAACCTTGAAGCGACTGGGGATACTACTAGACTAGAGGACGTTAGGGGTTGACGGAACGGTCGGTGTAGGGGTGAAATCCGTTGATATCGACCGGAACACCGAAAGCGAAGGCAGTCAACTGGGACGATCCTGACGCTGAGGAACGAAAGCGTGGGGAGAGAACGAGATTAGATACCTCGGTATTCCACGCTGTAAATGATGGATACTGGCTATTTGAAGTGTCGACCCTTCAAGTGGCGAAGCTAACGCGTTAAGTATCCCGCCTGGGAAGTACGGCCGCAAGGCTAAAACTCAAAGGAATAGACGGGGGCTCACACAAGCGGTGGATCATGTGGCTTAATTCGACGATAAGCGAGAAACCTTACCAGGGCTTGACATTCATTCGAAATCCTTCTGAAAGGAAGGACCTCCTTCACGGGACGGATGGACAGGTGCTGCATGGTTGTCGTCAGCATGTGCCGTGAGGTGCACGCTTAAATGCGGTAACATGCGCAACCCTCACTCTATGTTTCAAGTGTCATAGAGGACTGCCCGAGACAATTGGGAGGAAGGCGAGGATGACGCCAAATCAGCATGGCCCTTTGATGCTCTGGGCTGCACACATGATACAATGGTCGGGACAACGGGTAGCGATCTCGTAAGAAGGAGCTAATCCCATCAAACCCGATCTCAGTTCGGATTGAGGTCTGCAACTCGACCTCATGAAGTCGGAATCGCTAGTAATCGCTAATCAGACACGTAGCGATGAATACGTTCCTGAGCCTTGTACTCACCGCCCGTCAAGTCAAGCGAGCTGGGAATACCCGAAGCACCTGAATAAGGTACCACGGTAGGCTCAGTGAGAGGGACTAAGTCGTAACAAGGCACGGGTAGCGGAAGCTGCTCGTGGAACAATTAATATTGCAAAAGAAGTCGACTCGGATCGGTTTGTGAGAATTCTTAAACAGATCTGAAGTGTAGGTCAAAACACTTAAAACTTTGACCTCGGAACAGTTCAAAAAAGTTGATTTTCGTACGAAGAGGAAGGCGCCGTTAACCGGCGTCTTTTTCAATGGTTGATAAAAATTCTTTTTTCTGTTACGATTTCTCTATTATGGCAACACCTAAAAAGATAATGAATTTTTTGGAAAAGAGCGGTGTTAAATTTGAAGAAATTAGTCACCGCAAGGTTTATACCGCCATAGATAAAGCAAGAACATTAAAATCAAAAGAAGATCGAGTTGCAAAGACAGTTGTCATTAAAGTTGGAAAGACTCCTTTTATAACGGTTATTCCCGCCAATACTATTTTGAATATCGAAAAACTTAAGAAAATAGTTGAATCAATGTTAGATAAGGAGGTTAATAAGATAGGTTTTGCTTCCGAGAAGTGGATTAAAGAAAACATTAAAGGGATGAAAGAAGGGGCTATTCCACCTTTTGGTTCGATTTGGAAAATCCGAGTTATTGCAGACAAGAATCTTTTGAAAAACAGAGAGATTATTATCAACTCCGGGTCAAACACCGAATCTGTTAAGATGACCTCGGCTGCATTTAAAAAGGCGGAGCCGGAATTAAAAGAAGCGATCTTTTCAAGAAAGAAAAAAAAGGGCGTGTAGTTCATTGGCAGAACGCCTCTCTGATAAAGAGGAGGTAGATGGTTCGATTCCATCCACGCCCACTAAAAACATCGGGCCCTTGGCTCAGTTGGCAGAGCGCCTCATTTGCAATGAGGAGGTCGCCGGTTCAAATCCGGCAGGGTCCACATATGAAAAGTGTAGTTATATGCGGCAGTCGTCGTTTCAAGTCGGAGATAAGAGAGTTCGCGGCGAAACTTAGAGCGCTCAATGTTATTGTTTTTGAGCCCTATCTTCATTCTGGGCAAAAGGAGTGGGAAGAATTATCGGAAGAATATAGAAGGTTCATTGCTCTCGGATTGACTCACGACCATTTTTATAAGATAAGAATGGCGGATGTTGTCTTTATTTATAACAAAGACGGCTATTCTGGAAACAGTACGACCTTAGAGATTGGTTTTGCAATGGCTCTTGGTAAACCAATATACGCACTTAGCGACAATGACGAAGAATTATGTAGGCGAGTCTTATTCAGAGATTTCGTATCTTCGCCCGAAAAATTGATTCAAAAACTAATATAGATGAATTGCAATCATACAAGCGTGGGAATGATTGTGAAGAAAGGAGGTAAAATTCTTTTAATAGAGAGAAAAATACCTCCTTTTGGTTTTGCTCCTCCGGCTGGACATCTTGATGAGTCGGAGTCTTTTGAGTCGGCCGCCAAAAGAGAACTGAAAGAAGAAGTCGGGCTTGACGCAATGGATCTTAAATTGATAGCGGAAGGAAGAAAAGAGAATAAGTGCAGTCGACCTCAAGGTAGTTGGCATTACTGGAAGTTGTATGAAGTATCTGTCAGAGGGGAAGTGGATCACAGTCGCAGAGAAGCTAAAAGCGTTGGTTGGTATAGTGAAGAAGAGATCGCTTTAATGATGGTGAGAACTAAAGAATATTTAGAAAAGAGAATATCTGAAAGTGATTGGGAAGAAAACCCCGGAATTGAACCGGTTTGGGTGGAATGGTTTGAGGAAATTAAGTTGGTGTCAAGTCAATAAAAAGGTGTAGAAAAAAATAATGGCTTCTGCTAAAATTAAATTCAAGAATAAAGGTCGATAATTTATTCATTAATATTTTTAAATATGAAAACAGATTGGAACAGTGCTACGATAGAAGCCTTGGCTTCTATGTGGGAATCTTTTCTTCTCTATCTTCCTAATTTGGTAGTTGGATTAATACTGCTCATATTTGGCTGGTTCATTGCGACAGGTTTTGGCAAGATTGTCACGCAGATATTAAAAAGAGCCAAATTTGATGATTTGTTGGAAACCGAAGATTGGAAGGCTGCAATGCGAAAAGCAAAGATTGATTTTCATGCATCGAAATTTGTGGGCTTGATTGTGAAGTGGGTAATTTATATCTTTTTCATCTGGTCCGCAGTTGGAGTCTTCGGCCTCGGCTATTTCACAGAATTTATGGGAGATGTGATCAGATACATTCCCAACGTGATAGTCGCTTCTTTGATTTTTGTCGTTACGGTCATGTTGGCCGATTTTTTGTCCAAAATAATTATAGTGGCTACCGAGAGAGCAAAGTTCAAATACACTGATCTTGCCGGTGAGATTGCAAGATGGTCTATCTGGATATTTGCCGGTTTTGCTATACTGATAGAGTTAGGTATAGCCAAGGAGATGTTATCAACTCTCTTTACAGGTATCGTTGCCTTATTGGTTATAGCCGGAGGAATAGCTTTTGGTCTCGGAGGCAAAGAAATAGCTGCTGACTTTTTAAGGAAGATCGGAGCCAAACTAAAGGAATAGTTTTTAAGAGTGGAATCAATCTGGGGAGGACAAACCTTCCCAGATTTTTTATTTTATTCGAGTCAAGATTGATTCGACAATGGAGACATTCAATCCAACAGATTATCACAATATTCTTCATTTAATTAAAAGATTGATAATGATAAGCTGATAACCTAATAATAAATGAAAAGTTTTCAGTTAACTGAACTTTTTTGTAAGAAATCAACATCTTTCTTTTGGTGTTTAACTCATCACATTGACTGAGACTATTCCTTATTGACTGCAATATTCCTTTAGATTAACATTGATAATAAGTCACAATGTAGTTTAAACAAACAATAATGAGAAAGACCTCATCTAAGCTAAAGTTCATCCCAATCACAATATTAACCATATTGTTCTCTCTTGGCGTATCAATATCAACCACTCAAGCCGATGAAGATCCTTTCCAAGGAGGAGATGGTAGTGTAGATGATCCCTATGAGATATCCACCTGCCAACAACTTCAGAGTATCAACAACATAGACTATCTTGATAAAAACTTTGTATTAATAAACGACATCTATTGTGGAGATAAAGATAAAGACAATAACGATAACGGACTAAACAATACTAAAGATTGGGATAGTGGAAAAGGATTTACTCCCATCGGTGGCGAATCAACCTATTTCACAGGAGACTTTAACGGTAGAGATTATCAAATATTTGATCTCTACATTAATCGACCCGATGAAGACTGTATCGGATTGTTTGGATATACTGTAGGATCAAGCATATCAAATATCGGACTTGAGAATGTTGACATAACGGGGAGATCTCATGTTGGAGGTCTTGTGGGGATAAATGAAAATGGAACCATTTCCAACTCATACTCGACAGGTGATGTTTCGGGGGGAGGGACATTTGTTGGGGGTCTTGCAGGTCAAAGTATCGGAGACATTTCCAACTCCCACTCAACATGTGATGTTTTTGGCAATAGGTTTGTCGGAGGCTTAACAGGGTTGAGTAATGGAAACATCTCTGAATCCTATTCAGAAGGTTATGTCTCAGGGTCGGATGATTACGTTGGAGGTCTTGTAGGAGTAAGTAATGGAAACATCTCCGACTCATATTCGATAGGTGATATTTCGGGTAGGAGCCAATATTATTTTGTTGGAGGTCTTGTGGGGATGAATGAAAGCGGAAACATCTCCGACTCATATTCAATAGGTGATGTCTTAGGAGAGAGTATTCATGTTGGAGGTTTCATAGGGTCAAATAGAGGAAACATCTCCGACTCATATTCAATAGGTGATGTTTCGGGAGGAGACCTTTTGGTTGGGGGTTTCATAGGGTTAAATATCGGAGACACTTCCAACTCATACTCGATAGGTGATGTTTCAGGGTTAGGTTTACTTGTCGGGGGATTCATAGGTGAAAGCAATGGAGATATCTCCGACTCCTACTCAGAAGGTGATGTTTTGGGATTAGGTGAATATGTTGGAGGTTTCATAGGGTCAAACATCGGAGACATCTCCAACTCACACTCAATAGGTGATGTTTCAGGGTCAGGTGATCACGTCGGAGGATTCATAGGTCAAAGTGAAGGAACCATCTTCGAATCCCACTCAATAGGCGATGTTTCAGGAGTAGGTAATTACGTCGGAGGTTTTATAGGTGAAAGCAGGGGAGATACTTCCGATTCTTACTCAATAGGTGATGTTTCGGGGTTAGGTTTACTTGTCGGGGGTTTCATAGGGTCAAATAACGGA
>Ga0265294_10007631_pt1 | contig 12774 bp, 8 predicted proteins | sample MunlanPumphouse3_FD_192504 | JGI IMG/M metagenome (GOLD analysis project Ga0265294, IMG submission 192504) | Groundwater microbial communities from a municipal landfill in Southern Ontario, Canada - Pumphouse #3 | ecosystem: Environmental > Aquatic > Deep subsurface > Groundwater | place... | reverse complement strand
GTTTTCGGTATTGCAATTATCCCTAAAACTCCTTTTTTTCTTATTATAGACATAGGTTCAAAAGCTATTCTGACAAGACCCCTTTTTAACGTGCTCATGCCTGAATTAAGCGCCATTTGGCGAGAAAGTAAAGAAACATGAACCGTAAAGTATACGTTGAAAATGGCCAAAGCGCAGCAAAGCAAGTATATAGGCTCAAACTTGAAGCTTAAGTTTAAAAAATCAAGGCAAAATAGCGAAAAGCCGAACAACAAGGGAATAGAAGTCCATCGTAATGTTATAAGACCGCGCGCAAGCTGTAACTCGCGTATTGAAGCACCGGTGTAAATCATTGTAAATCTCCGATAAAAAAAACTTACGGTATTCATGCCCTCAATCGGCAGAACCGTAAGTTTTATTTATCTTTAGATAAAAGCTTATCTTATGTATCTGTAGAGCGGATCAGAAAAATCATTTAAATCTTTAATAGCTTCACAATATTCTACTGCCGCATCTCGCATTAAAATTCCTTTATCTTCGATTTTTAACACGTTGGCAAAAAATACATTGCCGCAGTCGTTTCCGTTTGCCATAAAAGATGTTGTTGCAACTACATATGTTTTATCGTTATCTATGGGTTCGCCTTGAATCGTAATTTGTTCTGATTTCTTTTCGGGAATATTCAAAACAAAGCTTATGCCTGCAAATTGAAATCCGCTGTATTCTCCCTCATTCGCCGCGAGATAGTCAAGAGACCTTTTGATCTCTGAGCCCTTCATAGTAAAGTTAACCACGGTGTTATCATAGGGAATTGCTGTAAAAAGATCACCTTTGGTTATGTCTCCTTTTTTTATTCCTGTTTTTACGCCGCCTGTATTTATAATGCAAATGTCGGCATTTGCAGAATAACGCATTCCCTCGGCAGTAAAGGCGCCCATCGCCATGTGCTCGTTTCTTTTGCCTTTTTTAACATAGTCAAGGTCATATCTGGAAACGGCTACAACTTTATTCATCTCATTCCTTAAAATTGTATCGTAATGGTTCACCAATTCTTTTACGTCGGGTGAAGCGTAGGCCAAATGTTCATTTTTAACCCTTATCAGCTCGCCGGAGAATTCTTTGATTTTCCCCTTTTTTCCTATTATTAAGTTTAAACGCCCCAGAAAAGTGCCTTTTTCGCCTGCTTGCGCAACAATAGTGCCGCCAAGGCCGTTTAAACAGCCGATTGTGTCAGGATTGTTATTGACCAATATCGGTGCGTGCAGTGCTGTGTGAGTATGTCCGCCCAAAATTATGTCAATCTCGCCGATTTGTGCCGCCATGGCTTTATCTTCATCAATGCCTGAGTGTGATATAACAACAATTAGGTTTACATAAGGTCTGAGTCTTTTGGCGTAGCTTTTAACGGCTTCGATTTCGTGAATATGGTTCATCGGAGCACGTATTTTTATGTCCGTGTCTTCCCAGGCTCCTCTGCCAATGCACCCGATTACAGCTATTTTAAGGTCGTTTCTTATAAAGACCTGATAAGGCTTAAAGACGGGCTTGTTTGTGCTTTTATGTACAACATTACAACACAACATACGCATGTTTGTTTCTGCCAAAAGGTTCTGCAAAGCAGCCATACCGTTGCCGAATTCATGGTTTCCCGTTGTTATTGCATCATAACCGATAAGCTTTGCGGCAGAAAAATTTGCTTTGCCTTTAAATACATTGAAAAAAGGTGTTCCTTGAGATAAGTCACCTGAATCAAGAAGCAAAATTCCATTTTCTCCGACCTCTTTGCGAATTAGATTTATAAGGCCCGAACGTTCTGAGGTACCTCCGCACACTTCGTTGAAGTCTTTGTTGAAGGTCGGAACTAATCTCGCATGTATGTCGTTGGTATGCAAAATGGTTAATTCTTTTTTTTCTGCGCTGTATGATACACTTAAAACAAAAACTAAAAATAATGCGAAAAGTATCTCTCTGAGCTTCATTTTAATTAAGTTCTCCGAGCAAAGTGCTCAAAAATTCATATATTCTGCCTATTGACGGAAGTTCCACTTTTTCTTCGGGTGAGTGGCAGTTGTGAATATTAGGGCCTACAGAAATCATCTGCATGCCTTTATGCTTTTTACCGATCAAACCGCATTCAAGTCCTGCATGAATAACTTCTATTCTCGGTTCCTTTTTCAGAACTTTTTTATAAATATCTTTGCATTTTTTAATTAGTTCTGAGTCAAAATCGGGTTGCCAAGGAACATATCCGTTCCCGCTTTTGATGTTGGCACCGACTAATCTGCCCACAGATTCAATTCGGCTCACAATTGCATCTCTTCTGCTTATTTCAGAGCTGCGAGAGCTGACTTTAACGTGTAATTTCCCGTCTTTGACGCAGACTATGGCCAGATTCGATGATGTTTCAACCAACCCTTCTATGATTGTGGAATAAGCGGCAACTCCGTGAGGAATAGCTCTTAAGAAGTCAACAACCTCTAAACTTACATAACTTAACATAGCGCGTCTGTCAGGGGTTTCGTTGATTTCTGTAACCGTGATTTTCATGTTAGGATCAGTTACTCTGAATTCATTTTTAATTACTGCTTCACAGCAGGATACTAACGATTTCACTTCGTCAGCGGAAACGGCAGGTACATAAATAGCAGCTTCGGCGTCTCTTGGTATCGCATTGTGAGCTGTTCCGCCGGTGATGCACACAAGTCTCATGTCGCTGATTTCTCTTACACACTGCAACATACGTGCGAGAACTCTTATGGCATTTGCTCTTTCGCATTTAATGTTTTCGCCCGAATGCCCGCCCGCGCAACCGCCAACTTTGATTAAAAACGGCACATAATCATTTGGAACTTCTTCATACTCTAAATCAAGGCTCATATCCGTGTCTTTGCCGCCGGCACAACCAATCGTAAACACTTCGTCGTTTTCAGAATCTAAATTGATCAAGTATTTGCCTTTTAACACATTTTCGCCAAGTTGCGTGGCGCCTGTCAGCCCGGTTTCTTCTTCAATTGTGAAAAGCAGTTCCAGTTCGGGGTGTTTTATTGTTTTATCTTCTGTGAGTGCCATCGCCATTGCCATTGCAATGCCGTTATCTGCACCTAAAGTTGTTTTGTCGGCTTTCAGCCATTCATTTTCAAAAACAAATTTAATCGGGTCTTTGGAAAAATCATGATTTGAATCGGGAGTCTTTTCGCAAACCATGTCTAAATGTCCCTGTAAAACAATTCCGGGGTGTTTTTTCATCTTGGGGCCGGCAGGAACTTTAATTATAATATTTCCCGCTTCGTCAATTAAATATTCAAACTTATTATTCTTTGCCCAATCAGCCATAAAATCTCTTATCTTGCCTTCATTACCGCTTTTTCTGGGTATAGCGCTGATCTTTTCAAAATATTCAATGACCTTCCGGGTGTTTGTATCCATCTTGTATGCCGCTTTTGTGCTCTTAGCCATAAATCTCTCCTAATTTATTTAATATTAAAAACTAAACAGCCACATCTTAACATAAGTAGTGAGATTATTTCAAATTATGCACAAGCCTGCAATAAAGGTTTATTGTTTGTTCCCTTGGCTAAGCCGTTCAAGCAGGTCTTTAATGTTAGACGCCTCAATCGTGCCCTTTTCTATTGTGCTTTTTGCTCTTATTAAAATTTGCTCGGCTTCCGTTTTGCGGTTAAGCCTGATCAGAAGAACCGCGAGATTGTAATATGCTCCCGCGTCATTCGGGGCTGTTGCTATAACACGTCTGTAAATTTCTGCGCTTTTTTCGAAGTTCCCGCACTTATTGTAAGCAAACGCAAGATTATTCAGTATTTTGGAAGTGGGGGGCTGATACCTTAGTCCTTCTTCGAAACTCTTTGCCGCATCGCTGTATTTTTTTAATTTAAGATAAATGTTTGCAAGATTAAATCTGACAACAGTATATTCAGGTTTAAGCTTTAATGCGTTTTTAAGACTTTCTGTAGCTTCAATGAGTTTGTTAGCCTTGAACAATGCCATTCCCAAATTCGCGTGAGCTTGAATGTTAAAAAAATCAAGTTCAATAACTTTTTTGAAGTGTAGCGCTGAATCTTCATATCTCTCAAGTTTAAAGGCCGTGTTGCCGGCAAAAAAATGAGCCATTAAATCATCGGGGTATGCTTTAATAAATTGAGAAACCAAAAGATATGCTTCTGCTGTTTTATTCTCAGAAGCCAGTTGAGCTATTTTTTTTCGTGTGCTTTCTTTGTCCGATACATTTGTGCCGGAAAAGAGGGGCGATTTTGCCAAAATTTCATTTTGGGGGCGCTGAGGGGGTATTACAGGATACTTTGGCAAACTGTCGAAAGTTTTTTGCACAAATTGTATTTTAGGAAGCTCAATGCTTTCAAGCTTTCTTTTCAAAATTCCGTCCAAAGGCAATTTATCAATGTCTCTGAGCATCAGACCAAGCTGTCCGAGGGTGTGTATTGCAGAGAGCCTTGTCGGGATGTCGTTTGAAGACAGCATCTTCTCGAGATTGTTTGTTACGTCTATGTCGCCGAGCGCAAACAATGCTTTTGCAGCGTTTGCTTTAGTTCGGTTGTCGGGGTCTTTTAAAATCGGTTTCAAATACGGAATGGCTTTTTCGCCAAGCAGAATTTCTAGACTTTCTACGGCATTGGCCCTTACTCTGGGGTTTCTGTCTTTTAGAGCTTCAACGAGTATCGGTACGTCAAACTTTGTGCCTATTTCTCCTAGGCTAGCGACTATAGCGGAACGTATCGACGGGTTAGAATCTTTCTTGAAAAGCCTTACAAGCCATTCGGCAGCGCTCTTTATTCTCAGTTTGCCTATGATTGCTATACCCTGCAACCTTACATCGGCGATTTCATCGTCAAGCAATTTTATAATAATTTCTGATTGAGCTTCTTTTGCTTTTTTTGAGAGTGCGTAAGCTGCATTTTTTCTTACTGTTTTGTCGTGGTCGCGCAATAATTCAATAATCAGGCTCAATGATTTTGCATGATCTATCTTGTGCAATACAAATGCCAATGTGGCTCGTGTCCACTTGTTTGGATCATTTTTCATGTCAAGGAGAGTGGGGGTTAAATCATAGCTTCCCGGTTTTTCGGCTGCAAGAATGGCATTGCCGCGCACGCGGTTGTTGCTGTGTTTTATAAATGGCAAAACCAAAGATAATAATTTTTCATTTGGGATTCCAAGTCTTGAAAGACTTTCGATGGCATTTGCTTTTACTCGGTCATCATCGTCGCGCAAGGCTCTCACAAGTGTCGGAACAGCAGTTAAATCGCCGATCTGTCCAAGTGCGGCAACAATTACGGATCTTTTTCTTTCGTTTCTTTCTTTTGCGTAAAATTCTGTTAACGTTGAAGTCGCTTTATGGTCACCTATTTGAGCTAAGGTATTTATAACGTTTAAAAATATCCATTCATTGCTTTCGCCCAAACAAGCTAAAAGGTTTGAGACAGAAGAATTGTCTTTTATTTGCGCTAAAGCCGAAATGCAGTTGAACCTCACGTTGGGGTCAATGTCGTTTAAGCCTTCTTTTAATGCTTCTACAACGGCTTTTGTTTTGTATGAGCCCAATGCCAAAGCTAAATTGGGTTTGATTTCGCTCTCGGCTTCTTTAAAGGCTTGCAATAATGCGTTTAGAGCGTCTTGATTTTTAAATTCTGCAAGCGCTGCAGGAATTGCCGGATCCTGTTTTTCTCTGAAAAGGCAGTCTGTTAGGGGAACAATGGTTTCTGCATCGCCAATCAGACCGAGAGCTTTTGCGGATTCATTGCGTAATTGAATGTTCTGATGAGAAAGAAATCCCGAAAGTTTTCTTGTGCAAGGCTTTAGAAGCCATAGTCCTGTGTTTCTTAGGCTTGTTTCTTTCGTCATTGTTTATAAACCAAAATTTACTTAAAAAAAGACCCGGTTTTACCGGGTCTTTTTCCGGGTCTTTTTTTAGATTCGAATTTTTAATTAACCCATTCTGAGACTTTTAATACCAACCTTTTCAAAAGCAACTTTCATTTTGCTTATTCCGTCGTCAGTGTTGCCAATTTCTATAACTTCACCTACGTCGTCCCAGATTTTGTGGTAAACCATCTCACCCTTTGCAAAAACTTCCGTTACAGAGTATTCTCGTGCGGATGCATTTTTTTGTAATTCGTCTTCTACACCTGTCTTTTTGATTGTCTTAGCGCGAACAGCCATTATTACCCTCCCTTCAATGAAGTTGAGCTGTGTTATAGAGCATAACACAATTTGACCTTGTTTGCAACTCTTGACACTTAATGTACCGATTCGTATAATTACATGGAATAAGCTTGATTTTAATCTATGCGGAGATCAATATACTGTGAATAAATTTAATTACAAAACGAAACTGCCTAATGTCATTTTGATGTTATTATTCTTTTTTGCGGCTGTAACTTCTTTCGGCCAAGAAGTTGTGCAAATGCCACAGCCCGAAAAAGAATGGACCTTTATGATTTTTATGGCAGCCGATAACAATCTTGAAGCCGCATCTTCAATCGATATTAACGAACTCGAAAAATATGGTTCTACCGATAAAGTGAATTATGTCGCTCAAATCGACAGAAACGGCGGCTATTCGAACCAATCCGAATTGAAATGGTCAGGAACTCGCAGATTTTATGTGGTAAAAGATAAGTCTAAAAAAATGACATCTCCCATGATTGAAGATCTCGGAGACCTAGATTCAGCTGACCCGTTGACACTTACCGAATACGTTTCTTGGGCAAAAGAAAATTTTCCTGCAAAAAAATATGCCCTCATACTCTGGAATCACGGCACCGGTTGGAAAGAAATTTCCCCCAGCATGGATGAATCGGCAATCGAAGAAGGACGCGGTTTTGAAATCGGTTTGGGTTCAGGTTTCGGCGGAATGCCTCAAAATGCCGGAGCAATAAAACAAACAAAACAAGATCTGCCTGAGTCATTGAAAAATATAATACCGAATATTTCTTATAATATATCTTACGATTATACATCTAATACTTCGATGGATATCCCCACATTAGCTGAAACTCTTGTAAGAGTTAAGGGCGTTCTTGGAAAACCTATCGAAATGTTGGGTTTTGATGCTTGTCTGATGCAAATGGCCGAAGTGGGCTGGGCCGCCGCTCCTTCAGCGAAATGTCAGGTCGGGTCTCCTGATCTCGAGCCCGAAAGAGGCTGGCCATATGATATGATATCAAAAGAGCTCAATGCTAACCCTGAAATGGACGGAATAGCCTTGGGCAAAGTTATAGCCGAGGCTTATACAAAATCTTATTCGGGCGGCTCTCAAGGAAATACCGCGGTTGCTATATCCGTAATGGACTTTTCAAGAGTTGAAGATTTTCGTTCAGACCTAAATGCTTTCTGTGATGCAGTAATCAGAAATATTAGCAAAGACATAGACCGGGTTGAAGAAAACAGAAACAAGACGCTTATGTATTCTTACAGTGATTACATAGACTTAGGGCATTTCTTAGCTTTGATGGCACAAGACAAAGCAGTTTCTGCTTCAACAAAAACTTCTGCTTTGAATTTGTTGAAAACCATTTGCGGTAATAGGGGCGAAGGTGGTTTTGTGGCGCGCGTAGCATCTAACGGAGATAAATTCAAAAATACTCGCGGACTCTCTATTTTCTTTCCCACAAGAATGGGCTTTAATAGCTATAAAACACGTTATAAAGCTCAACCTATGACACGCGAAACAAAATGGTTCGAATTTTTAGGCGAATTGGCTAAACCTAACATGCCTTACTTTAAACTTGAAGACATTAAATACATTGACAACAATAAAGACGGCAGAATAGCAGCCGGAGAAAAAGTAGAAGGAAAGGTCATAATTAAAAACTTTGGCCGAAAAACCATTGAAAATGCTGTTGTTACTTTCGAAAGTAAGAGTAAGTATCTCGAAGAAAAAAAACAGGTTGTAGAGCTTTCGGGAATGCCGGCTCCGGGCAGAAGCAAAACCCTTGATGCTTTTAAGCTTAAAATTACTGAAGACGCGCCGGTTCACGAAGAAATAAGTTATGTTGTAACACTCAAAGGAAAAGGAATTCCTGATTCTACAGTTACAGGATCATTCTTCATAAAAGAAGCATTTTCGTCTACCGGCAATGCCTTATTGATTTTTACCGACGGTTTTTCGCCTGCCGTGCCTGTTTTACAGCAAATGTTTCAGGATGCCGGAATTCAATTCGATTCCTGGGATAGATCTATAGACGGCGATATAAGGCCCGAAGTTTTAAAAAGATACTCAGACGGCTGGGTTTTCGTATGTGTTCAAGATTCAACTCCCGAACAAAGCTTGACAGATGATGAAATCGATGCCATAGACCAGTTCTTGAAGGTTGGCGGACGAATCGTTCTCGATGGGCAAGATTTGGCTTTTTCGCTCAGAGATCATGATTTTCTGCTTACAAGATGTAAGGCTATCTTTGTGCAAGACGACGTTAACGTTCACGTAGTTAGCGGCGTTGGCAATTTCCTTAAAGGACAGGCTTTCCAAATATTCGGCGGAGATGGTGCAAATAATCAGAAATGGCCTGATGAAATAGACCCGCAGACCGGTGCCGAAGTAATATTTAAATACGAAGAAGGCGCACGCGATATCGCTGATGAACGAGAAATGAACGGCCCTGATCACAAAGCGGGTTCGTTTACAAGAGGAATTACTTCAAGCGGAGCGGCAGCAATAAGAGTCAGAGACGGTTATCGTTTAATGTTGTTTGGATTTGCAATTGAGTCGATTAATAACGCCGCTCAACGAAAGCAGATTATGTCTGAGATCGCTGATTTCATGAAACCTGATACGGAATCTGAAATAAAAAATTATGCCAGAGCAGCGGGGAGACGCGTTGCAGGCGATAACCACAGATCAATTGAACGAGTTATGGTTGAAAGAGCCGATTTGTTGTCAAGCGTTGAAGAACGATTGATTAAAGAAATTAAAGAAGCGGCAAAAAAAGATCCGACTCTGAAAGAGCGTTTGCTTGCAAGCTTTGATAAACTTTCACAAAAAGAAAAAAAAGCGGCGGCAAAAATCGAGAGAAATATTAGAGCGCTATTGGAATTTTCAGGGGAACATGATAAGCTTAAGTAATAAATGACAGTATTGACTTGAAACCAAGAGGGTAAACATTGTAAGATGCTTTATCCTCTTGCTTTATATAAGGTTATTGATTTGAGCGCCTCAAAGATATTTTTATCTGTTGCCCAACCCTCAGATCCGGTTAAAAGACCGGGGGGCCGTAATTTGCCGCCGCTTGATATGGTTCAAAAACGCAGAAGAATTTTGCGTCTCTACTTGACTGCTATTTTCTTGGTCAGTGCGATGCTTAGTTATTATATTTGGCAATCAAGCAAAATGTTTGAGGTTAAACTTCGCATAAATAGCATAGAAAAAGATATAAAAGCACTAGAAAACAGTAACTCAGACCTAAGAATTGAAATCTCAAAACTTCAGGCACTTGGCAGAATTGAAGAAATTGCAACAAATGATTTGGGAATGAGACAACCATCAGCAAAGCAGCAGCTCTTCATTATAATGCCCGAAGAATGGAAAAAATAATGAATAACCATAATCCAATGCATGTTCCCGTACTTCTTGAAGCTGTCGTCAGAAACGCTTTACCCGAAAACGGCAAAATATTCGCCGATTGTACTTTTGGGTTGGGCGGACACACAAAAGCTATATTAGAAGAATACCCTCAAATCACCAAAGTATTTGCGGTTGATCGTGATGCAGAAATACTGAATTATTCCATAGATAAAAACCCTGATCCTAGAATAGCCAGATTTCAGGCAAAAGCTTCGGAGCTGCCCGAAGTTCTTGAACATACAGGTTGCAAAGGAGCGGATGGTATTCTTCTCGACCTTGGAGTTTCATCTTATCAACTTGATAGTTCTGAGAGAGGCTTTTCTTTTATGAGGTCGGGCCCACTAGACATGAGAATGGATAAAAGAGATAAAATTACTGCTGAAAATATTGTGAACACTTATGAAAAATCTGAGCTGGAACATATTTTTTTTGAATATGGAGAAGAAAAATTTGCGCGACGCATAACAGACGCAATAATTAGAAAAAGAGCAGAAAAAACTATTACTACAACAGAAGATTTGGCGAAAATTATTTGTGATGCGGTTCCGGCAGCAAATAAAAGTAAAAAACATATTCATCCCGCCACAAGGGTTTTTCAGGCTTTAAGAATTGAGGTTAACAACGAGTTAGGCGAAATCGAAGATTTTTTGGCCGTTGCACTTGATTGTTTAAACCCCGGCGGACACCTTAGCATCATTTCTTTTCATTCTCTGGAAGACAGGCTGATAAAAAACTTTATGCAAAAATTTGCAAAAGGTTGTGATTGTCCTCCAAATTTCCCCGTTTGCGTGTGCGGTAAAAAACCGACGCTTGAAGTGTTGACTAAAAAAGCAATTTTTGCGGATGAAGATGAAATTGCTGTGAATCCGAGATCAAGATCGGCAAGACTAAGATGTTGCAAAAAAATAATAACGGTGAACCATGAGAAAGCGTAAGTTGCATTCAAGAACTGTAAGAGCAATTCTCTTGCTTGTATTGTCAGGGGTGTTAATTTTTATTTTTGTTGCTCGTCTGATACATTTGCAGATACTTCAGCACAATCAATGGAAAACCCGCTCCAATAAAAATCATATCAGTAAGCGCGTTATTGATATGAAAAGGGGTAATATTTATGACAGACGCGGTAGCGAATTGGCTATTTCTGTCGATACTTTTTCTGTTTTTGTATATACCCCCGAAGTAAAATCTCCCGCAGAAGTTGCAAATGCCTTGGCTTCCGTGATTCCTGTGAGCAGAGACGAAATTCTTAGTAAAATTACAGGAAAACAAGATTATGTTTTAATATATAAAGAGCTAGAGCCCAAATTGGCAGGAAAGCTCAAGCAGCTGGCAATTCAAGGCGTAAAATTCGAAAACCATTATCATAGGTATTATCCGCAAAAAAGCTTAGCCGCCAATTTAATAGGCTTTACGGGAACGGAGCAACAAGGGCTGGAAGGAATAGAACTTAAATATGATAAAACCCTTTGTGGTTACCCGGGATTAGCCATACAAGAAGATATAAGCATAAGTGACAGTGAACCCTCGAGAATGAGGGTTGTTACTCCGCCTATGGGCGGAAGCAATCTGCATTTAACAATCGATGCTTATATTCAGCATACTCTTGAATCAGAACTTCAGAATCTAGTAGAAAAATATAAGCCTATAGATGGTTCTGCAATAGTAATGGACCCCCATAACGGAGAGGTTTTGGGTATGGCTTGTTATCCAAGTTATGATTTAAATGAATTTGGATCGGTAAAACCTGACGTTAGAAGAAACAGACCTGTTACAGATATTTTTGAACCCGGTTCGTGTATGAAGATTTTTGCGGTGGCAAGTGCAATTGAACATAAAAGAGCCGATACATCCTCAAAATTTTATTGCAGAGGATACGGAGAGATCCCGGGAAGAAGAATCAGATGTCACGGAGCTCATGGTTTAGTCGATTTTCATAAAGCCATTGCAGCGTCTTGCAACGGAGCTATGACTGAAATCTCGAAGATTCTTGACCCTTCAATGCTCTACCGAACCTACAAAAATTTTGGATTTGGCGATCCTACCGGAGTAGAGGTCGTCTCAGAAAGCACCGGTATATTAAAGCCGCCCTCTAAGTGGTCGGCATTTTCACCGTCTTCGCTTTGTTTGGGGCACGAGTTAGCTGTTACAGGAATGCAACTCGTTCAGGCTTATTCTGCTATAGCCAATGGCGGCCTACTAGTAAAGCCTAAGTTGATAAAAAGAATCTCATCTCAAGATAATGAAATGAAAGAGGAATTTGAAACAGAGGTTGTCAGAAGAGTCTTATCGCCCGAGTTGGCAAAAACTCTCAGGGAAATGTTGATGGGGGTTGTTGAAGGCGGAACCGGAAGATTGGCTAAAGTAAAAGATTACACTGCAGGCGGAAAAACAAGTACAGCTCAAAAAATTGAGCCATCCGGAGTTTATTCGACAACTAAGGTTGTTTGTTCATTTATTGGGATGGTGCCCGCAATGAACCCCAAAATAGTTTTGTTGGTAGTTCTTAATGAACCAAAAGGTGACGATAAAACACTTTCGGGTGGTCTCGTTACCGCAGAACCATTTTCAAAAATTGCCGATCGGGTTATGAAATATATGCGTATTCCTCCCGACAGACCGCAAAACAAGATTATTAAAGATATTGCTGCATATAATGTCGAAAAAAACAATACTTTTGCTCAAATAGAAGTAAATTCTGATATTACAGATATTGTTCCGAATTTGATCGGTAAATCTCTGAAAGACGCAATACAATCTGTAGAGAAAAGTAATCTTAAAGCTATTTTTGACGGCCACGGAATAGTGGTCTCTCAACAGCCGAGACCGGGGTCTCCGATACCTGCCAGAAAAATAATGAAAGTAACGCTATCGCCGGATTATCGAGATTAAGTTTTCTCAGAATAATACAGATGCTCCCAAAACAAAGCCTTTGTATTCTTTGTGAGAAATAGCGCCGGCAAGATTGTCATAGTCTCCCTCAGAAATATATGAAGCATTTATGTTAATCAGATTTTGATACGTAAATCTAAACCCTAAACTGAACCTGTCTCCGTTAAAATCATATACAAATTTTAGGTAGTCATTCAGTGATACGATTCCCCCCAAGAAGAAGAAAAACGGATCGGCGTAACCGGTGGCCTTATTGGTATCAAAATTATACCCGCCAAATTTAGCTCTTTTAAGAGGGCCATGATATTTGTCGG
>Ga0265294_10007630_pt1 | contig 12774 bp, 12 predicted proteins | sample MunlanPumphouse3_FD_192504 | JGI IMG/M metagenome (GOLD analysis project Ga0265294, IMG submission 192504) | Groundwater microbial communities from a municipal landfill in Southern Ontario, Canada - Pumphouse #3 | ecosystem: Environmental > Aquatic > Deep subsurface > Groundwater | place... | reverse complement strand
CATTTACAACCGCCCAACCAATACTGTTCGTTCCTAAATCTAATCCTAAAATTTTTTTCATTATATTATTGTTTTTTATATTCTAAAAAATAACTATAATATACTTTAAAACAGCACATTAAGTATTATTCGTCGCTTTTAAAAAATCAATCCAAAAATACAATATTTTTTTTTAAAAAAAAGATTGTTTATAACAAAAAAAAATCTATTTTTGCTGCACAAAATTTGAAGCGATTCACAATAAGGATTATTCCGTTGTGAAAACATTTAAGACGGGACGTAAGTCTCGTCTTCTTTATTACATACGTCATACAAACTTAACTCTTCATCAATTCTCATTAGCCATATATATCATAACAAAAAAGCATTATATGAAGAAATAATGGTGTAAATTGTCAAATAGAAATTGCAAATTGGTTGATCTATTTAAAAAAAATTGCACCATTATGAACTTAAAAAATGCCAAATAGAGTTACAAAACCGCGGAAATAATTTTTTATTAAATATGCAATGGATGACGGAATAATCTAATTAATTTTTATATTTTTGCGCCCGTAAAAAAAGGAGTAAAAGTGACTGGTTTTATTATTTTAGATGCAGTAATTATTCTTGCCGTTATTGGCTTATTATCTGCTGTAATTTTATTTTTTATTGCTAAAAAATTTCACGTTGAAGAGGATCCCAGAATAGACATTGTGGTATCGTTATTACCGGGTGCAAACTGTGGTGGATGCGGGTTTGCGGGTTGTCGTGGGTTAGCGGAAACGATTGTTAAAAGCGGTTCATTGGAGAAACAATGTCCCGCCGGCGGGGCACCTGTTACCGAAGCCATTGCCCAAGCCTTGGGGCTTGAAGCCACTGCTGCCGAACCCAAAGTTGCGGTAGTATGCTGTCAGGGAACTTGCGAAAATGCACCCTCCAAAGTTTCTTACGACTCAGCCGGCAGCTGCGCTTTTGCCAATATGCTGTTTGCCGGTGAAAGCTGCTGCCCCAACGCTTGCTTGGGATGTGGCGATTGCGTGAAAGCTTGTCACTTCAACGCCATCCGTATTGATGAGGCAACGCACCTGCCCGTAGTAGATGAAACGATTTGTGGCGGTTGCGGCAGTTGCAGTCGCGCTTGTCCAAGAGGGGTGATAGAAATTCGCAAAAAAGGTCCCAAAGGTCGCAAAGTCTTCGTCTCCTGCGTGAACAAAGAAAAAGGTGCCCTCGCGATGAAAAATTGCACAGCTGCTTGCATCGGATGCGGAAAATGTGCGAAAGTATGCGCCTTCGACGCCATTACCATTGAAAATAATTTGGCTCATATTGATGAAAACAAGTGCAAAATGTGCAGGAAATGTGTCGCCGAGTGCCCGAGAGGCGCAATTATTGCGCTCAATTTCCCACCACAAAAAACAGTTGAAGTATCAGCAGAACCTACTACATTATCGGTTTAAAGAACAAAATATGAAAACTTTCAAAATAGGGGGTATTCACCCTGAAGATAATAAACTTGCAAAAAACTCTAGTGTCGAATCTTTCCCGATTCCGTCCCAAGTAACGGTTTTCCTTACCCAACACCTCGGAGCACCCGCAACACCTATCGTGGCAAAAGGCGATAAAGTTAAAGTAGGACAACTCATCGGTAAAGCCGAAGCATTCATTTCTGCCAATATTCATAGTCCCGTGTCCGGTACGGTTAATAAAATCGATATGGTTGCTGACATCAGCGGCTATAAAAAACAGGCCGTCGTCATTGATGTTGAAGGAGATGAATGGTGCGAAAATATCGACACAACACCGGAACTGAAAACCGAAATAACCTTAGATAAACAAGCCATCATCAATAGAATGAAGGATTGTGGCATCGTAGGTTTGGGCGGTGCGTGCTTCCCAACACACGTCAAATATATGCTGCGCCCCGAACAAAAAGTGGACTTCTTGCTCATCAATGCCGCGGAATGTGAACCCTATATCACTACCGACTACCGCCTTTTACTTGAAAAAGCGGACGAATGCTTAGTCGGAATTCAGGCTTTGCTCATCGCATCCGACGCACCAATCGCATGTATCGGTATCGAAAACAACAAAAAAGATGCCATCGCAATCCTTACCGACAAAGCCAAAAAATATCCCCAGATTAAAGTGGTTGAATTAAAAACAAAATATCCACAAGGTGCTGAAAAACAATTAATTAAAGCTATTACTAAACGAGAAGTACCCAACGGGAAACTCCCGATTGATGTGGGCTGCATTGTGAATAACTTTACGACTACTTATGCCGTCTATGAAGCCGTTCAAAAAAACAAACCGATCGTTGAAATTTTCACCACTGTTTCAGGCAAGATGTTGGAAAACCGCAAAAATTTTAGAGTAAGAATCGGGACGCCCATCGATAGTATCATGAAATCGGTGGGAATACCTGAAAATACTGGAAAATTTATCAGCGGCGGTCCGATGATGGGAAAAGCCATCACCAATCTGAACTCCTTCGCCGTGAAAGGAATGTCAAGTATCTTGTTTATGGACATGAGCGAAGCCAAACGTCATACCTCATCTGACTGCATTCGCTGCGGCAAGTGCGTGGCTGCCTGCCCAATGGGTTTACAACCATACAAATTACAAATTCTCTCCGAATTGGAACGCTATGAAGATTGTGAACAATTCGGCATCATGAATTGTATGGAATGCGGTTGCTGTCAATTCGGCTGCCCCGCTTTCCGTCCTATCTTGGATTACGTAAGAGTCGGAAAGAATAAAACAGGTTTGATGATTCGAAACAGACAAAAATAATATTACTTAAATATCCTTATTATGAGAACTTTAACTTATATCGCGGCGGTTGTTTGCCTCTCTTTGGGCTTGATTTCTTGCGACACTTCATCGCAAAAAGTCCCCAATCCAACAGCCGATAATTCTGAAAAAATCGAAAACAACAATCATATTGCTGCACCTGCCGAAGACCTCCATGCAACAGAATCTCAGACGACAACCCTTATCGAAACCGTACAATATATTAAAACCGAGGAATTTATCAAATTAGTTTCGGACTTGGATAACCCCAAAGGTTTCCAATATAAAGGAAAAATGCCGGCGTTAGTGGACCTTTACGCCGATTGGTGCGGACCTTGCCGCCAGATTAGTCCTTATTTGATAGATTTTGCAAAAAAATACGCAGGAAAGATTGTCATTTACAAAGTAAATATTGATAAATCTCCGGAAGTTGCTCAGGCATTGGGAGTTAACAGTATCCCTACTCTTCTCTTCTTCTACCCGAATAAACAACCCATCAAATATGTTGGCGCACCCACCAAAGATGATTTGGGAAAAATGATTCAGGATAATTTATTAAAAGAGTAATGAATCATCAATGGGGAATGCACTGTCTTGGCATCGCGCTTGCGCTGATGTTCTTGCACGTTGCTGTGATTGCCCAAAATAACATCGATTGCGAGAAAGCAGCAAACCTGCTCCCTGACATTCAAAAAAAAATCAACAAAATTAGTACCACAAATCCGGAATTGATTTCGCTTCATTATCTCCTCATCCAAGATATAGCAGATGATATTAAAAAATTCCAAACCAATTACTTGCCTCAACTGCATAATTGCCCCGAAATTGATTTTTATCAACAAAAACATTACTGCGACACCCTATTGCACAAAGCTACGTTACTGAAAGACACGTTAGAAGTGCAACGAAAACGCGTGGATACTATTTTCTATTTATTTGCAGTTGATGAACTTTGCCTCTTTGATACAAATACTGCTAATTACTATTTAGACCGCGCCATTCAATATAACCCACTCCTCACAGACGCACTGATTCTGAAATTGAAACTGCTTTTTATTGATAATGAATACGATAAATGTATTGAACTCATTCATGTATTATACAATGATGCGCCCTTGAAACGCGAACACGAGAATCAATTATCTGATTTTACGGATCATTTTTATGATGAACTGTTTCAATTAGGGGATTCTTTAATTCATATTGGTCACGCTGCCGATGCACTTCCGGTTTTTGAAACCTTGGAAAATTTTTGCCACGATATGCCCTCCGCTTATTGTAATGACGATTACTATCGTGGTATTATCCGCTCAAAAACAGGTGTTTATGAATCTTACCTCACCATTGCAAAAGTCGCTTATGAAAAGAAAAATTATGAAATAGCATACAAATTTTTAGATTACGCAGATAGTTATCTTACTGAAAATAAAGATAATATAATTGAATCGGAGGAATATCTCCGTTTTAAGGAGATGTTGTTGGAGTGCCGCGAAAAAATGAATCAAATTGATAATTATGTTCCGGATGAGGAACCCCAAAAAACAGCGATTTCACCAACCATTCCCAAAGATGATGTGACGACAGATTCTGCTGCTTTCCCAACAGATGCAATTCCCGAGACGTCTACTTCGAATACTGCTAAAGAATTGGAATACAATCGTTTATTTATTGATGCACTCTATTATTCATTGAATGAAGAGTATGATAAGGCATTCGAGATTCTGCAAAAAGCCACTGAGTTGGAAAAATGCAACTGTTTCTATCCGGACCCGCGCGTGAGACTATTGTATGACGAATATTTAAAGAATAAACAACGATGAATCAATCATGGCTAAATAATAATATGGTAAAATCTCCTTTGTGCGTATTATTGTTTCGATTCATCGCAGTGCTCTTTCTATTTTCTTTGTCCCGTATCGTTTTTTATGCCTTCAATTTCGATTCTTTTCCCCAAGCTAACTTTATCACTTTTTGCTCTGGAATGCGCTTCGACATTTCTATCATTCTCTATATCAACTCGTTGTATTTTATTTTGATGTTACTCCCATTCAGATTCATTACTCAAAAATGGTTCAAAAAAACGGGCGACATTTATTTTGTAACCGTCAATTCTTTTGCCATTTTGTTAAATCTCATTGACACATGCTACTATCCGTTTTCCTTACGAAGAATGACATTTGACATCTTTCGATTTGTGGGTGAAACCAACAATTTTTCGGAATTACTGCCGATTTTTTTGAAGGAGTATTTTTACATGTTTTTTATTTGGGCTGCTTTTATTTTGCTATTCATCTTCACCGTAATATTGACAAATAAAATTGATTATCAATATTTTGCAAAAAGATCTTGTCATTTGGCAAAAGCGATAGGGATTCGGCTAATATTTGCTTTTCTAATATTGACGGGAATGCGCGGCGGCTGGCAGTATCGTCCCATCAACATTAGCGCTGCCGGCGGAATGGGAGGAATTGAAAACGCTGCCTTAGTTCTAAACTCCCCTTTTTCGTTGCTAACCACCATCCAATCGGAACAATTAGAGCGCAAGTTCTATTTTAAAAATGAGATAATCTGTGACCAATATTTCACACCTGAGCATAAAACATTTGAAAATCAATATATTAAAACACCACCCACTCAAAATATAGTACTCATCATATTGGAGGGAATCTCGAGCGAATATTCCGCTTTTCTTTCCCATAACGGTAATATTTCAGGATATACACCTTTTTTAGACAGTATTGCGCAAAAAAGCATCGTATTCCGCGGTTATGCCAACGGACAACAATCCATTGAGACACTCCCGTCGATTTTAGGTGGAATCCCGTCGTTAATGAACCGACCATTTTCACAAAGCCAATACGCCAATGCGCAAGTTCAATATGCGATTCCGCTCATCAATAAAAAGGGCTACTGCACGGCTTTTTTCCATGGCGGCAAAAATGGCACAATGGGTTTCGACAGCTACTGTAGTCTGATGGGCATTAGTCATTATTACGGATGCAATGAATACCCCCAATTAAAGCGTGATTTTGACGGTACATGGGGAATCCCTGATTATCCTTATTTACAATATGTTAGTTCTACTCTTAACACTTTTTCGCAACCATTTTTTGCCACTATCTACACCCTTTCCTCGCACCACCCTTTTACAGTACCAGAGCCATTCAACAAGACTTTACCGAAAGGAGATTTTGATATGCAACATGCTGTAGCATATACAGATAGAGCCTTACAAGATTTTTTTAAACAAGCCCAAAAAAGCGATTGGTATGAACACACACTTTTTGTTATTACAGCCGACCACACCAATTTTGCCGAAGTCAAAAATATTGATTATCAAGCAAAAAGATACAGTATCCCGATGATCTTTTTCCACCCGCAAGCCGATACCGCGTTCGTATCTGACCGAATCATGCAACAAATAGACATTATGCCTTCTATCTTTGCTTATTGTCATTGGAATGAACCCTTTTTCTCATTTGGAAACAACGTTTTTGATACGAAATTGTCCACTTTTGCCATTAATTACAATACATCGATTTATCATTTTTTCGTAGATAATTATATGATTGAGTTTAACGGGAAAGATATCACATCTATTTGGGACTTAACGGAAAGCGCACCGCGACACCCTCTCCCACTGAGCGCAGACAGTCGTTTTTTAGAATACGAAAAGAAATTGAAGTCTGTTATTCAGCAATTTAACAACAGATTCTTAGATAATCATTTACGTAATCAATAGCTAATTTCACCAACGAGGGGAAAAAGCATCTTTAAAATGTTCTAATTCAGTATTTTGTGAAGTTTGCAAAATCGAAATAATGTCGAAGCGTACCTCATTTGTCATCCCTTTTCTGGAAACATAACTATCGGCAGCGCGGATAATGTTTCGTTGTTTCATGAAGGTAACCGCCTCTTCAGGTTTGCCAAAAGTATTGGATTTTCTTGTTTTAACTTCGCAAAAAACAATTACATCGCCTTCGCGGGCAATAATATCCACTTCCAAGTGACCATATCGCCAATTGGTTTCTAAAATTTGATAATTGTTGGTTAAAAGATAGTTACGGGCGATATCTTCGCCCGTAACTCCTAATTCTTGATTTTCTGTCATCATAGTAATTGAGTTTAATGAGTAAAAATAGTAATTGAGTAAAAATGATTTGCTACATTAGCACGTTCTTCCGGGATATACTTTCAAAGCAGCTTCCAAACATTTCATGGCAGCTTTTAAGTCATCAACTTTTAAGCAATAGCTAATTCTGACTTCATTGGTTCCCTTGCCGGCGGTGGAATAGAATCCGGTTGCGGGTGCCAACATTACAGTTTCGCCATTCAGGTTAAAATCCTCCAACAACCAGCGGCAGAATTTGTCGGAATCGTCAATAGGTAAGCGAGCTACGGCATAAAAAGCCCCTTTCGGTTTCGGGCATAAACAACCCGGCATGGCGTTGATGGCATCTACGACCGTATTTCTGCGTGCAACATAATCGGTAATCACATTATCGAAATAAGATTGCGGAGTATCCACGGCTGCCTCGGTCAAAATTTGTCCGTAAGTTGGAGGGCTCAAACGGGCTTGTGCAAATTTCATTGCCGTTGCATATACCTCTTTATTGTGGGTTATCAACGCACCTATACGCACGCCGCAAGCACTGTAACGTTTTGATACAGAATCCAATAAAACAACATTTTGCGCTATTTCGGGAATTTCCATTACTGAAAAATGTTTGACACCATCGTAACAAAATTCACGATATACCTCATCAACGAATAGGAACAAATCATGTTTTTTTACAATTTCTGCCAACTGCAACAATTCTTCTTTGGAATACAAATAACCGGTTGGATTATTTGGGTTACAAATCATGATAGCTTTCGTTCTGGGGGTAATAATTTTTTCAAACTCTTCAATGGAAGGAAGTGCAAAACCATTGTCAATGGTAGAGATGATGGGTTTAACTTTTACGCCGCAAGTCATGGAAAAACCATTGTAATTGGCATAGAAAGGTTCGGGGATAATTACCTCATCATCAACATCCAGGCAACTGTTAAAAGCAAAAAGGATGGCTTCCGAACCACCGGTTGTAATCATGATTTCTTCGGGTGTCAGGTCAATATTGACACTTTTGTAGTATTGCACCAATTTTTCGCGACAGCTCAAGATTCCGGCGGAATGGCTATAGGCAATCACCTTTAAATCATTATTTTTAACTGCATTACGAGCACATTCCGGAGTTTCTATGTCCGGCTGTCCAATGTTTAAGTGATAAACATGTACTCCTCTTTTTTTAGCTTCATCAGAAAACGGTACTAATTTTCTAATTGGAGATGAAGGCATTGCTTGCCCTTTTTTTGAAATTGTTGGCATAGTTTATTTTTTATAAATTTATGATAGGTTTTCTTTTATTTCCAATAGTTTGGCTTTGATCCGCAATAAAGAAGCCACCGCTTGAGATTGCGAATAATGGCGCTGATAATCTTGTTTTAGAGCATCTTTAGCACCTTGCAAAGTATAACCTTTGATTTTAGTTAAATTATAGATAATCTGCAAATTACGAATATCGTCTTGGGTAAAATAACGGTCCCCTTTTTTATTTTTGTATGGTTTTAGAACATCAAATTCTTTTTCCCAATATCGCAGTAGCGAAGTGTTTACCTTAAACATTTCGGCAGTTTCGCTGATACTGTAATATTTTTTCTCTAATTCCATTTTATCATTTTTTATTGACCATCGTTTCCTTTCCGTCAAAATTAATCCAATAAGTTCCTTTTTTCAAGTCGGATACGTTTACTTTTTGGGCAGTTCCGCGTTTGAGAAAAAAGCCGTTTTCATCGAATAATTCATAATGCGTCACGGCAGTAAATTCAATAAAATCCTTCACTTTATCACTCAGCAACATCACTTTCAAGTTGGGGCTTTTCACTTTAACCAACGGTGAAGTCAACGCATTATTATCCAGATCAGTTTGCTTGATTCTAAAGAAATTCATTCCTGACAGCAACGTCGGCAAATAAGTGTTCGCAATCATCTCTGACGGTTTCCCTAAATCTTTAATAGCAATCCATTTACCGTAAAGCAGTTGTTCTAAGTCGTAATGGCAGGTGTTTTCCAACTCATCAATTTTCCACTCAAGCAATTTCTTTTTTTTAGAATAAATGAAAGACGGAAACGAAAATTCTGATTCTTTAACAAGGATTTCGGAATTGATAATGAGTGGTTTAGATTCTTTTGTATGATAAATTTGGATAAAAACAAAGTCATTAGGTTGGAACTCCCTCAAGGATATTTCAAAAGCATTAGATTGAGCCGTGAAAGGATAATCTGTCCCATTGACCATTACATTTTTTACACAAAAAATACCATTTTGAGATGGATTCTTTACATAAATGTTCCCATTTGTGTATTTCCCGTCAATCAGAATTTCGGCAAATTCATTATTTTCAGGATCATTTTGTCCCCAAAGTGTGGGTATATAACAGAGCACAAGAGCAATAACAATAAAAATTCTATTCGACATGTTAGCTTAGCATTCTTAGGTTTAAAATTTTCATAAAATCAATTAAGTCAGGGTTTTGATGCTTCAATTCTTCATATTTATCTTTATCATCCAGGATAAATTTTTTCGTTTCCATATTGGTATCTATGGTCAGAATAACATCTTGTATTTGATCACTGCAATGGGCGCGCAAATACTCCAAAACTTGATGCTTTTTCCCTCTAAAATCGTCTTCTTGTCGCTCATTTTTAAGGGTAATGTGAATTACATTATGATCAATTGTCGGGGAATAGTTCAAAAGGGAGGCGTACAAGGTCGGAGTTTGAACGAACACAGTTTCCACCATCGGAATCCAATGTTCGTTGAGCATTTCCTGACTGACTTCCATTGTTTCAGAAATTGTTGAGGCAGAGTCGGGAACAGCGACCGGAGTGGCTGGCTGCGGTACTTCTTTCTCAACAACAGAATCGGGGATAGAAGCAACAGGGGAAATAGGATTTGATTCCGAGGCATGCGTTTCAGGACTTTCGGACTGAGCGGACTGCGGAGTATCGAGCTGAACAGGTTGATTATCAACTTGCTGCTCAGTATTTGGAATAATCGTTGGAATGGTTTCTGAGGCAGCGGCTGGAGGAATTGTTTCCTTGGCAGCAACGGGCATCGGATCTTTTGCCAACTCTTTGATAGAAGGACTTTTAACAACGGAATCGGGTGGCACAAACGCTTGTTTTGAAGAAACCGGTGCTTGCAGACCCAACTGTTGTAAAGCAGTTGCTGATTGATTGTTATCCCTCCCGTGATTGCCTGACGGGGGCTGTATTTCGATTCTTAATAAAGACGTAATTGGCATTAATTTGCATCAAGCAAATTTCGACAGAAAGGCGTTTATTGTTGGAGGCTTTGTAATTAAAATCGCAGGTATTCGTTAGTTCTAACGCACGCAGTAACAGTGTTTTATCGCCTTTGAGGGCTTGTTCTTTATATCTTTGTTTAATAGAATCGGAGACTTCCATCAGTGCCACGGTATCTTGGTATTGAGCTAAAAGTAAATTGCGGAAATGGGCGGCTAATCCTGCTATAAAGTTCTGAGCATCAAAGCCTTTCGCAAGAATCTCATCAAACAGAAGAAGTGCTTTGGTACTATCATCGTCGAACAGGTAATCGACCATTTTAAAATAATTATCGACATCTAAGACATTTAAGTTGCTGATAGTAGCTTGGTAAGTAATATTTTTCCCTGTAAAACTGACTAATTGGTCAAAGATGGAGAGGGCATCGCGGAGTGCACCATCGGCTTTAGCAGCGACGATTCGCAGTGCTTCTTCTTCCGCCAAAATATTTTCGCTTTGAGCAACATATTGCAGGTGTTTAACGATGTCAATGTCTTTAATTCGCTTAAAATCATATACTTGACATCGAGATAAGATGGTAGGGATAATTTTATGTTTTTCGGTGGTGGCTAAGATAAATTTAGCATAAGCGGGGGGTTCTTCCAATGTTTTCAAGAAAGCGTTGAAGGCTTGTGTAGAGAGCATGTGAACCTCATCGATGATATAGACTTTGTATTTTGCGCCGAGGGGACTAATACGCACTTGGTCCACCAACGCACGGATGTCGTCCACCGAATTATTAGATGCAGCATCCAATTCATAGACGTTAAAGGAGGCGGATTCATTGAAAGCACGGCAGGATTCGCATTCGTTGCAAGGTTCAAAGTTTTCCGTCAGATGCTCGCAATTCAGTGCCTTGGCAAAGATTCTGGCACACGTGGTTTTCCCCACACCACGGGGACCACAAAAAAGAAATGCCTGCGCAACTTGTTGTGTTTTAATAGCATTTTTTAAAGTAGCCGTAATGTGTTCTTGCCCGACCACCGAATTAAAAGTAGAGGGACGATATTTACGAGCTGAGACGATAAAATTATCCATAAACAAATAATATTCGATTTTAAACGATAGATTTACAATAGTTTATATTAGAAATAAATTTGCGACAAATGTACATGATTTTTTGGAATTAGCAATAGATTAAAAAACAGTTTTCGTCACTTATTACATAATACTTCATCCCCAAAAGCTATACCCACGCCACGTGCCGTCCGCACCAAATCGCTGGTTGCCGGTTTCACGAGATTGGCGACTTCCAATACTTTTTCCAATGGGACGTAGGAAATATCGGGATGATTATAGACCACCATATTTCCAAACTTCCCCTCTTTCACCAACTCAAAGGCTTTCACACCAAATTCGGTAGCCAAGATGCGGTCGTAAGCGATGGGAGTGCCGCCGCGTTGCAGATGTCCTAACACGGTAACGCGTATATCATGCTCTATCCCAAGAGCTTGCAGCTCAAGTTTCAACTTATCGCCCACCCCGCCCAATTTGATATGGCAGTCACCAATTGCAGTTGGGTCGGTACCGGTTACTTTTCCATCCAATGCCTTGGCACCTTCGGCAATAACAATATTACAGAAACCATACTCTTTTTGATAACGAGAAGCAATTTTTTGAGCAATCAAGCGCGGATCATAAGGAATTTCAGGAATAATACAGACCTCCGCACCACCCGCAATGGCCGTATTCAGGGCTATCCAACCGGCATCGCGTCCCATTACTTCCATAATAAAAATCCGGCTGTGACTGGAGGCGGTTGTAACCAATTTATCCAAACATTCAGTAGCGATTTCTACAGCCGTTTGAAATCCGAAAGTATAATCGGTAGCGGACAAATCGTTATCAATTGTTTTGGGAACACCCACCACATTAATTCCTAACTTAGTCAATTCCAATGAAATACGCTGTGAACCGTCGCCTCCGATATTAATAACGGAATGAAAGCCCATATTTTCCAATCTTTTTTTCATCAAAGCGGAACGGTCTTCTATCTTCCAGCTTCCGTCATCTTGTTTAACAGGAAAGTGAAATGGACCGCCACGATTGGTAGTTTTGATGATGGTACCCCCTTTCACGTGGATTCCGGCAACGTTTTCATCGGTCAGCAAGCGAATATCCACATCATCTTTTAGAATCCCGTTAAAGGATTCTTTACAGCCATACACTTCCCAATCTTGCTCCTGGGAGGCTCTTTTAACAATAGCGCGAATGACGGCATTTAAGCCCGGGCAGTCGCCCCCTCCGGTCGCAACTAATATTTTTTTTGTCATAAATTATTGTTTGATATGAACTTGCAATTGATCGAATGGTATTTCGACATTGTTTTCGCTCAATTTTTCATAAATACCCTGATTCATGGCAGTAAAAATTACGCCATAATCGGCGGTTTTTACCCAAACGTGAAGTTGCAGACTGATGGCACTGGGTCCTAAGTTAGTAACCACCACTTCCGGTGCATCTTCGCCCTGCAAAATCTCCGGACGCGAATGGGCTAATTCCAACATAATATCACGTGCCTTTTCAATGGATTCGCCATACGCGATTCCCACCGATATATCAACGCGGCGTTTATCACTTTGAGTATAATTGATGAGAGAACCTGTTGCCAA
>Ga0265294_10007629_pt1 | contig 12775 bp, 19 predicted proteins | sample MunlanPumphouse3_FD_192504 | JGI IMG/M metagenome (GOLD analysis project Ga0265294, IMG submission 192504) | Groundwater microbial communities from a municipal landfill in Southern Ontario, Canada - Pumphouse #3 | ecosystem: Environmental > Aquatic > Deep subsurface > Groundwater | place... | reverse complement strand
TATGCTGCGTGTCCTGATTTGGAAATGAGTCGATTGATTTTTGATTTATTAAAACCCGAAGAGTTTGGTGTGGAGTTGAGTGAAACCTTTCAAATTCACCCCGAACAAAGTACGTGTGCGATTATTGTACCCCATAAAGAAGCTTCGTATTACAATGTGTAATTACCAAGAATTTAATAAAAATAGGGTAAAATGTACCAAATTCATAATTTTAAGGATACCTCTTGCTGAATAAAATACTGGACTTTTGTTTTACAACATCTAAGCAACCTGTACTTTTAAAAGATTTACTCGTTGCCAATGTGCAACACAATGAAAAAATGCACGTCGATGCGGCGAAGTTAGGATTTCGACTCAATGTCGGTAATGCGTATGTTGTCTATATTCTTATTGTTTCAATTTTTTCAATTCCTGTTGCTGCCATTTCTCATAAAGTTTTTGCCAATATTGACTCTCATGCTTCCATTGTGGCAGCGGTGATTTTTACGGCGGTGATTTTTATTTGGTTCAATTTTTTTAGAGTATGGATTAAAGACAAAATGTCAGGTAAAGTCATACGACAAGCGTGGGCAGTGCATTTCCCTTATTTCCCATATGATGAATACCGATACAAAATTGAAGAGATTTTCCATAAAGCCATGAAAGCTGAAATTCCTAAAAAAGATTTGGAAAAATATATTTTGGATAATTTAATTAAAGAGTAAACGGCTTTAGTCGCAGATGGCTTTAGCTGTTGGGTTTCGTTGTTGTTTTAAGGGCATATCAATATATTTTCCTATGATATTTTGCTTTTGTTTAAACCCTAAAGTGATTTTTCGTTTTGTAGGAATATGCTCGTAAATCTCAAAACCCGCTTCAAACATGGAAAGTCGAATAGGCGTTGCAATGGCATAGGTCGTTACAATGGCTGTTTCGTTGCATAAAGCATAAATATCGTTAAAATACTCCACACTCCAAAGCTCACGATTGACCTCACTGCTGAATGCATCTTGATAGACAATATCGATATTACGTAACTCTTTGACATACTCTCTGGCATTGCCTATAAAAAGTTCGATTTTAAATTGCTTATCCTCATAAGAGTGGCGGGTAAGCAAACTCTCAATTATGGGTGCAATGGGTTCAAACTCTTTAGGGTACGTAAAGTTTTGCAACGATTGGATGAGTTTTTCATCCAATTCAGGCGAATAAACAGTTACGTGCATATTCAGCTTATTTTCCAAAATATAATAAAGCGTGGCAAACGTGTTGTACCCCAACCCAAAACAAATATCTAAAATACGAAGTTGGGTTTTATTGGCATGAAAACTCAATGCAGGAATAACATGTTTGTATAACGCTTCTTGAATTGCACCATCATCGACATTGTGATAGTGTTGATTGTAATTTGTTGAAAAAAGAGTGTGGGAACCATCTTTGGTGGGGATTATCAAAGACCACTGCCCCACATGTGCAATTTTCGTGCGGTAATGACGTGATACTCTTCAAATAAATCGGTGTTGTTAATGGCGACAAAAGTGGCATTATCGAGCATGGTTTTTATGGCTTCTTCGTTATTGTGCGATTTTTTTTCCACAATGATGATATTAGCAGAGTTTTCTAAGGCTTTGTACATCAGGGCAATAATGTGTTTTGCATTGGGACAATGGCTTAAAATATCGCTTAAAATGATGTATTCGTACTCTCGTGCCACGCCATTGAGTTTGGCATCTTTTTCTTCATTAAACTCAATGGTTTTGACACTGCCATTGTACTCGTGTGCGACGTTTTCAATCACCTCATTGAGAAAATCAAGGTGGTTATTGATGTGTAAAATAGCAATATTTTCAAAGGGTTGAAAAAACTCTTTAAAAAGATTTAACGCTTTTTGCACCTTAGAGTCCTAATTTTTCCATTTTCTTTTCGCTTAAAAAAAGCTCTTTGTTGCTCATAACGCCAATATCTTTTCGTAAAATATCTTTGGCAATTTTTTGAGCTCCCTTAAGTGAGTGCATATCACACGTACCACATTGGTAAATATTGAGTTCTGGAATATCGCTTTGGCTTTTAACGGCTAAGACATCTTTCATGGCTTCTTTCCAAGCTTTGGCAACTTTTTTCTCACTGGGGCTTCCCAATAAACTCATGTAAAATCCTGTTCGGCAACCCATGGGCGAAACATCAATGATTTCAACCTCTTTAGAGTTTAAATGTTCTCGAATAAATCCAGCAAACAAATGTTCTAAGGTATGAATGCCTTTTGAGCTCATTTTCTTTTTATTGGGAGCATAAAATCGTAAGTCAAACACCGTAATAACATCACCAGAGGGTGACTTCATGGTTTTAGCCACACGAACCGCAGGTGCTGGCATAATCGTGTGGTCAACTTTGAATGAATCTAATAATGGCATAACATTTCCTTGTATGGGTTTTATGGCAAGATTTTAACACATTACTCTTGAAGTGGTCTTTATATTTTCAGTTAATACCCAAATTTTTCCGCACCATGCCTTTATATGCTTTCATGTGCACTTTAAGCATAGAAGGTATCACTTCCAACCGACAGGCATGAACAATATGAGCATACTCTTTTTTAGAGTAAATGGATTCACGATTACGAGCAAGAAGTATAAGTTTGTTCACGTCATCATCAAGTTTTATGTCACTTCGGTCGCAAATGGCATCATAAACATTAAAAAAAACACGGCGATCGTGTGAATCCATCTTGCAACTGTCATCAAGCATCTTAAGTGCCAATTTGGAAGCATATTCGATTTCAAGGGGTGTAAAAGGGTAAGTCAAAGCCCATTCATACGCTTTTTTAAAAATATCCATAAAGAGTACCTTTTTAAAGAAGCGTATGCAAGTTTTGTACCCAAAGGAAATAAGGCTTTATTTTAAAATAAATGTACTTTAGACTTTTTTGGGGAAACCAAACTAAAAAACGTTATAAATATATCAAGGAAGTATGATTTTATGGGGTTAATGGTGCGGATGAGAAGACTCGAATTATCTAACCTTATATTCTTTTAAGTTTCTTATAATATAAAAATCCCATAAAATAGCACTTCTTTAATTTATATTTATTCCTTTTAATGTATAATAATATAATTATTTTGGACACCCAAGAGGACACCCATATAAAATTAACTTTAAAAGGTTATGGAATGGCTTTAAAAATTAGTGATTATGCAATTTTAAAAAATGAAAGTAATATAAGAATACACAAAAAGGATATAACAAAGTTTATTTTTGATTTTAGAATTGAGGATAAAAGGTATAGAAAAACTTTTAATGTTAAACAAACGGGATGGGATAAAAAGCAATGTATAAAAGAAGCTAAAAAAGTATTACAAAATTTAAAAGATGATATTGAGCAAGGATATAATCAATCACAAGACTCAACACTTGATAAACTCTTTGAGCTTTATTTTTCTACTTTAGATAATAGAAAACTAGGAACACTCCAAAAAAAGAAAATATACAACAGATACATAAAAGAAACTTTAGGTAAAAAGAAAATAGACTCACTAAAAGAGTTCCATTTTAAAGGAATAATTAAATCTTTAGAAGTTAAAGGATTAAAGCCAAAAACCATAAAAGGAACTTTAGAAGTATTAAAGCCTTTATTCAATTTTGCTATACGAAACAAAATTATCAAAGAAAGCCCTGTAACTTATTTAACTGTAAAAATACCCAACCAAAAGAAAATAGTAACAGGTGCAACAGAGCTATTTAATCAAGTGTATCAAGCCATAACAACACTTTACAAAGAAGAGCCATTTTATCAAGCTTTATTTTTATTTGGATTTACAGGTCGTAGAAAAACCGAGATATTAACACTCAAATGGGAAAACATAGATTTTACAAATAATTACTATTGGATAGAAGATACAAAAAACGATGATAAACAAAAGTATCAATTACCCCCATTTATTAAAGAACAATTATTAAAAATTACAGATACAAAAAGGGGCTTAGTATTTAAAAGCCCTGTAACTGGTAAGGTAATATCAAACATAGATAGACAAATGCGAAACCTCATCAAACATTTAGCTTTTATGTACTGTAATGATAATCCACTTTATCAAGCTTATACTATCTTAAAAGCAAAAGAAAAAACCAAAGAGTACATAAGTAATTTAAAATGGACTGATAGGCTTACAAGCGATTTAAAAGAGATATTATCAAGATATAAAGGTGCAAAAGATGGATTTATATTTGCTAACTTAGAACTTGAAAAGTTTGATAAATTAAGCCCCCATTATATGCGAAATATTTTAGTTTCAATGTTAGCAGAACAACACACCGAAGCCATTACACTAAGTGCAATATTAGGGCATAAAGATGTAAACACCATAAACAAGTATTTATCAATCAATCATTTTAAAGGTAGCCAAGAGGGTATTAAAAAGATTGATGATATTTTAGATATTGAGGTTGAAGATGAAAAAGAAAAAATCTAATATTCTACATCCTGATATTAAAGGTGTTCACTTTATACTTAAAAATAAATATCCTGAAGTAGATTTTAAAGATGATAAAAAACTACAAGAATGGAAAGATGCTTATAAAAAATATAGGGAAGATGTTAAAAAAACATTACTACAAAATTGGAATGATGCTTATAAAAAATATGGTAAGTACGAAAACTTCAAAGAAGTAAACTTTGAGATACCTTATCTTTATCGAACTACATATCAAGATTGGTGGGAACTTCAACAATTTATGATTTTATTTGATTTGGATATTTCTGATGATAAACAAAGAAGATTATCTTATGAAATAATTAAAGAATTTGGAGATAGTATACCAATACTTATGATTGGAATTGAACAGAAATATTTTGATGAATTTAAATTAAAAATTGAGGAAGAATTTAAATTTATTGATGAACTTTTTAAATTTTGTAAAAATAGATTTCCTACACAAAGAAAAAGAGCTATACCCTATTTAAAAAAAGAATTGAAACATCCAACAGAAAAGTTTATTTCAGAAAATATGCCTGATTATATAAAAGCAATTGAAGTCTTAGAATTCTATTCATTAAATAATAGAATTGAAGCAAAAGTATACTTATTTTCAAAATTATTACATCCTTATATATTACCTAATAAAACACAAGAAACTTTAATAAACCTACTTAAACTAAAATAAATCATAATATTTGAAAATGTCGAGTTTTTAACTTAACTTGAAAAATTCTTTATATTACAATCCTTTTATCGATATTGAGTGAAACCAAAGAGTTTCAATAGGTATATAAGGATTAATACCTTTTTTTTTAATTAATAAAGGTTTTACAGATGGAAACATCACAAATAAAAAAAGAATGGTTAAATCCAAAAGAGGTAAAAAGTGAATTTGGATTTAGTGTATCAACATTAGCAAAAAATCGTATGGATTGTAAAGGTATTAGGTACTCAAAAATAGGAAAGTATATCAAATACAAAAGGGCTGATATTGAAGCTTTTTTAAATGATAACTTAGTTGAGGTGGCTTAATATGAAATTATTGTTAATCAACAACTACTTACAAAAGTTTGATACTTTTAGAATTGACTCTTTAAAAAATGTTTCTGAATTAGAAGAGTTAAAAGATGAGATATACGCTTTGATTAAAGATTATACAAAGAAGTATAAAAAAGAAGATGTGTTCACAGATATTTTAAATCATATTGCACTTGATGTAAATTATGAAGTAGAAAAAGCTTGTGAAAAGTTAGAGAAGAAAAAAGGGGTGCAATTATGAAAAAAGGCACTCCAATACTAATAAATGGTAGAGAGTCACAAATATTTTATCGTGAGAGTAGAAGCAATAAAAAAGATAATGTGAAACTCAATACTTTAGAAATTGTTACAATCATTGATGAACTCTTAAAAGGTAGTGAGAGTAACTTTAAGCACCCTAAGGGAATAACAACAATGAACACCCTTACAAGTTGGGATGAACCAAGATTAAAAATCAAGCGATTATCTAACAAGATTATAGAGCTTAGAAAAATAATCCCAAAGAGTGCAATATTAACATTTAGAGATTTTAATAACCCCAAAGATGAATGGAAGTATGGAGTTATTAAAGATGATGAAGTGATATTTTTTCTTAGAAATTTAAAGAAAAGAATATTATCAACAATAGGGATATAAAACAAAGCTAAAAGCACTTTAAGCTTAGAAAAAACACCCCTTATTTTTCAATACAGTTTAATTCCTTACAATTCCAAAAGGAAAACACAAAAATAGCCAAAGTCCTATAAGTAGTGGGGCTTTGACTATAATTCAAATATCACTTTAAGAATTGAACTTCTTAATATAAAGGTAATTATACAATGAACACACTTACAGAACTACAAAATTTTATAAACGACTTTAACCAAAACAGCGATGAAGATTTTGAAATAGACAGCATAAGGATAGACTTTTCAAAACAGCATAAAAAAGAGAAGTTAGAAGAGTTAGGAGCGTGGAAAAAAATCAACAAAAACGATAAAAAGATAATGGATAAACTCAAAAAAAGGCTTGAAGCTGATGAGGTTACAAGTGCTTTACAATTAGGAAAATATAATATCTACTACTACAACAGCAACAAAGACAAACCAAAATATCGTTTGGCTACTATGGTTATATTTGGATTAAAACAGTATCACAAAGAGCCACCACCTCATCAAATTGTAACCAAGATAATATCTATCCTAAAAAATATTACTAATATTGATTTATGTTTGGATATGAAACAAAAGCCAAATTTAGAAACACTTAGTAATAGATTTGATTTAAAACGATACTTTGATACAAAAATAAAAGCTTATACAGATACTTATTATATCAATGATACAAACATTCCAATGATAGATAAGGTAACGATTTATAACAAAGCATTCAAAAACTCTTTAGATGGTATTTTATGGAGGATAGAAGCTACAATCTCAATCCCAAATATAAAATACTTAGCTTTACCACTTCACGAGTTTAAACAAATTACAGATATTGCAAAAGGTATATAATGACTAAAGAACAAATTGAACAAAAGATAAAAGATTTATTATCAAAAGATAAAAGATTTGCAGGTGCAACAGTAAAGATAAATTACAAGGATAAACAAAATAAAGCAGAAATAAAAGAAAAGATGGAACTTAACAAAACTTAACATTTAGTACAAAAGAAAACCTTATAAAACCTAACATTTAGTATAAGATTAGTATAAGGTTATATCAAGATATCCTCAAGGGTAAATCCATTAAACAACACTAAGATTATACTAAGGTTTTACAAAGGGTAAACAGATGAAAAAATTAACACAGCTACAATATGAAGTTATATTCCTATACTCAAGAGGATTAACATTTAAAGAAATTGATACAGCACTTGCAACAACTTCAAGAGGAGTTTATTCTCAAGTAGTAGCAAAAGACAAAGGAAGAGTTACAAGAGCTAAAACATCAAGGCAAATTAATTTAAACAACTACAAACAAGAACTCAATAAAAAACTTGATGAGGTTAAAATACATAATAAACATTTTAGAAATTCTACGCAATGGATAAAAGAAAATTATGTTGTATCTTTAAAAGTTTCACAAAGAAGTTTTAGGCAATTTAAATCACTATAAAATGAAGTTTAGGGAATAAAAAAAGGATTTTGGACACCCAAGAGGACACCCATAGTGTAAATAATGCTTGAAAGTCTGTTATAAAGGGGTTAGTTAATGGTGCGGATGAGAAGACTCGAACTTCCACACCGCGAGGCACCAGATCCTAAGTCTGGCGTGTCTACCAATTTCACCACATCCGCAGGTTTTTTACAAAAAAAAAGATTTAGGTAGACTAAATCTTAAAAAATGGTACGCCCTAAAGGATTCGAACCTTTGGCCTACGCCTTAGAAGGGCGTTGCTCTATCCAGCTGAGCTAAGGACGCAATAAAAAAATGGGGTAAGTAATGGGGCTCGAACCCACGACCCTCTGAACCACAACCAGATGCTCTAACCGACTGAGCTATACCTACCACATGAAATAAAAAATAGATGGTCGGGGCGAGAGGATTCGAACCTCCGGCCCCCTGGTCCCAAACCAGGTGCGCTAACCAGACTGCGCTACGCCCCGAAACATAATTTCTCTTAAAAAGAGGACGGAATTATAATATGTTTTAAGCAAAATGTCAAGGGATTTTCAAACAAATTGAGGAAATCCCTTATTTCTTTTAGAATTGAATAAGTCCATCAATAGGAGAACTTGCAGTGGCATACGGTTTTTTTGGAATTCGTCCTGCTTTGTATCCCATTCGCCCTGCCATAACGGCATATTTCATCGCCTCTGCCATTAAAATTGGGTCTTGAGCACATGCAATAGCTGTATTAGTTAAAACCGCTTCTGCCCCTAATTCCATTGCAATGGCAGCATCACTGGCACACCCTACTCCCGCATCCACAATCACAGGTACTTTTACCGCATCTTTAATAAATGCAATGTTGTATCGGTTTTGAATCCCAAGACCTGATCCAATGGGTGCGGCTAATGGCATAATCGCATCTGCCCCTGCTTGTTCTAATCGTTTGGCAATAATGGGGTCATCGTTGGTGTATGCCATAATGGTAAAGCCCTCTTTTTTAAGAACTTCACACGCTTTAATGGTTTCAATAACATCAGGATAGAGTGTTTTATGCGCATCACCAATAACTTCTAATTTAATAATATCAATACCCGTAGCTTCTCGCATAAGTCTAAAAGTCGTAATGGCTTCTTCGGCGGTAAAACATCCCGCAGAGTTTGGAAGCAATTTAACCTTGGTATCTTTAAAATAATCTAATAAATTCTCTTCATTGGGATTCATAATATTAACTCGTCGAATAGCCACAGTAATCAGCTCACTTCCACTTGCAATGGTGGCATCTTTTGTCGTTTGGAAATCTTTATATTTACCACTTCCTACGATTAATCGGCTGTTAAATTCGTATTTTCCTATCTTTAATATTTCGCTCATTGTGTGTTTCCTTCTATAAACTGTAAGTACTCTTTACTTGCATTGGTTATTTGTATTGCTATAATTTCGGGCAAATCATAGCTATGATTTTCTTTAATTTTCCTTTGAATTTTTTTAAAGTTTTCTTTTTTAGTTTTTATACTAAGCAGAACCTCTTTATCTACACACAGTTTATTTTCCCATGAATACAGTGAGTTAATTTTACTTAACTGCACACAAGCAGCCAGTTTTTCTTGCACCAATATTTTAGCAATTTTTTTAGCCTCTTTTTTAGACGCACACGTGGTTTGAACGATAATAGCTTTCATATTTTACAACTTCTTTATTTGAGCAATCAAATCTTCGGGAGTCAAGGAATAGTTATTTCCCTCATACAAACGTGCGGCTAAACTGTGTGCCAAAGAAGCACTGATGGTGGCATTTAAAGGCGTGTATCCTTGAGCCAATAAAGAAGCTATAAGTCCAGCTAAAACATCGCCTGTGCCCCCTTTACTTAAAACCGATGTACCGTATTTGTTAATGTACAATCTAACCTCATGCGCAATTATAGAGTTGGCACCTTTTAAATACAAAACAACTTTGGGATATTTTGCACTGAACATCAAGGCATATTTTAAACGATTCTTTTGTAACTCTTCAACACTGATATTCGCAATATCGCACAATTTAAGCAGTGAACAAAACTCTTTAGGATGAGGGGTCAGCACACTGTTTTGGGTTAAGGCTTCAAGTACAATTTCATCGTAAAACAAATCAGCATCAATGACTTTGGGAAGAGGATTTTTGAGTAACTCTTTTATCTCTTGACGCTCATAATTGCCCAATCCCATTCCCAAGGCGATGGCTGTTGTATTAGCGGGTAACTTATGACATTGCATAATGTAGTAGGGTAAAGTAATATTTTCATGCGTAATTGCTGTCACTAACGAACAGCCAAAATTAAACGCTGCATCGCATGCTAAAATACCGGCTCCTTTTTTTTCTCCTACAATCACACTTAAATGTCCAAAATCTCCTTTGTGAGTATTGGTTTTTAGACGAAAAGGTATCTCCATATCCAATTTATCCAGTAAAAAGATATTGCTCTCCTCTTCGTATAAATTAGAGGCTACGCCCAAAGATGCGACTTCTATTTTTCCTACAAAATCTTTGACGCCATCGGCAAATAAAGCACTTTTTAATGCTCCCATCGTAATGGTCGTATTGGCTTTAAAACATACGGGTAAAATATGCCCCTCTTTACTGATTCCTGAAGGAATATCACATGCAATTTTGTACCCTCTAAAATCATTGAGTTTTTGAATCAATTTAACAGTAAACTCATCTAAGGTTTTATTTAAGCCTGTTCCAAAAAGACAATCCACTACAACATCACACGCTAAGGGTTGTTCAATCGTTTTTATGCCAAGGGCGTGTGTGCGTTTTTGTTGAAGTTTTGCCATAGCTGATTTGAGTTCATAAGGCGTGCATAAAAAAACGTGGTATTTGCCCAAAAGCAATCGAGCCAACGCAATACCATCAGCACCGTTGTTTCCACTTCCACACACAATAAGCACACTGCTTTGCTCTTTAAAATTATTTTCAATAAATCGTGCCATACTTAAACTGGCATGTTCCATCAAAATATCTTCACTTAAATGAAACTGCTCGTAACATTTTTTATCCAAAGAATTGACTTCATAAAATATCTTTTGCATGGTTACTTCCTAAACTTCCAGCCAAGTGGCTCTAAAATGGTTTTAATTTTTTCTTTCACATCACCTTGCAGTTCAAGCCACTCTTCGCTCATAGCTCCACCACATGCCAGTTTCTTTTTCAACAGTTTTAAAACCTCTTTTTTGGTGCTCTCATCGCAATAAAATCGCCCGACCAAAGTTACGGGTTTGCCGTTACGTTTTTCATAAGTAAAGACCAATTGATGCTCTTTTTGCGGAATATTTTTCTGAAATTGTGGCTTTTTTTTCTCTTCTTTAGCGGTATCAAAACAATCACCACTTAAATTAGCCCCCATTTCAAACAAACTTTTTTTCATTGCATCCCCTTACTTTCTTCTTAACTTATTGTATCGTATGACAAATAAATCTTCGTCTCATCTTTGTGGCACATTTTTTATTAAGGCTTAGTTATAATGCAAAAAATATCTAAGGAAAAACTATGAAAAACAGACTTTTAATCGTATGGTCCAGTGGAGATATTGAAGTTGCGCATAAACTTGTTTTGTTGTACGGTTCAGTTATTTTACCCCGTGCTTATTGGGATGAAGCCACGATTATGATTTGGGGACCATCGGCGCAACTTTTAGCGCAAAATGAAACGTTGCAAGAGAAAGTTAAAGCCATTATGGAAACAGGCGTTCACTTCAATTGTTGTGTGGTTTGCAGCGATGAATATGGTGTTTCCCACACCTTAGAAAACTTAGGCGTTGAACTCACTCACACAGGTGAAATGCTCACAACTGCCCTTCAAAACGATTGGAAAGTCATAACGTTTTAATACTTATAACGCCACTCGTGAGAAAACATCCAACTCATTGAGTGGTGTAAAATTACCCGTTTTGTACTGTTCAACCGCCACTCGACCAATCATGGCTGCATTATCCGAGCAATATTGCAACTGACTTAAGTGAAGCGTGGTGTTGTATGGTTGGCACAATTGTTTTATTTGGGTTCGCAAACAAATATTCGCACTAGCACCCCCCACAATTGCAAAATGTTGGGGAGGATTTTGTTTAAAGAGTTTTTTCATTTTTTGCACAATATGCGCCACAGCTGTTTTTTGAAAAGAAGCACAAATGTTCTGCTTCACGGCAAGGTTAAGTTCGTTTTCTTTTTCAATTGCCATACGCACTGCATTTTTAAGTCCCGAATATGAAAATGCCAATAAAGCACTTTGACTCAACGGAATGGGCAACTCATACGCACTGTCATTGCCTTGGGAAGCATACTCTTGTACAATTGGGCCACCGGGGTAACCCAAATTTAACATCTTAGAAACCTTATCAAAACTCTCACCAAAACTGTCATCAATGGTTTTTGCGCTGACGTGCATGTGGTTTAAATCTTCCACTTCAATGACTTGAGTATGACCCCCTGAAACCAATAACACTGTTATAGGGAAAATCGCCTCTTTTTCAATAAACAAAGAGTAGACATGCCCTTTGAGATGATTTACTGCAATCAACGGTATTTTTAACGCAATACTTAAGGCTTTTGCCATGGTGACCCCTTCGGTTAGCGTAACGGCAAGTCCTGGTGCATTGGTCACGGCAATGGCTTTAAGTAAAGGAAAATACGCTTGACACTCTTCTAAAATTTTGGGTAAAGCTTCGACGTGTAAGCGAGCCGCCAATTCAGGGACAACTCCTCCATAAACGCTGTGTTGTAACTCTTGAGAGATTTTTTTATGATACACTAACTTTAAAGTATCAATAGAGGTTACCGCAATAGAGCTGTCATCACACGAAGATTCAATGCTTAAAATCAAGATTTTGACTCCTCACACTCTATTTCTCGCTTTATCCAATCAAGCGCACAATCAAGTTTCCCAAAACCAGACTCCGCATTGATGTGACCTGCCTTTTCCATAATTTTCATGCCCACATTAAGCGTTTGCTGAAGCTGTATGGCTTCTTCTAAACTCATATACGGGTCATTGTCTGACGCAGCCATAATCACCTCTTTACTTTTTAAATCACGAGGCAAAGGATACGGGAAAAACGATTTAATGGCTTCAATATCGCACGTTTGTCGTACGGGTGCTACTAGCATTAACTTATCCAAAGTAATATTAAGTTCATCCAAACAATGAAACCAAGCAATATTT
>Ga0265294_10007628_pt1 | contig 12775 bp, 14 predicted proteins | sample MunlanPumphouse3_FD_192504 | JGI IMG/M metagenome (GOLD analysis project Ga0265294, IMG submission 192504) | Groundwater microbial communities from a municipal landfill in Southern Ontario, Canada - Pumphouse #3 | ecosystem: Environmental > Aquatic > Deep subsurface > Groundwater | place... | reverse complement strand
GGGTATTAGAATATCTTGTGTAGACTTTTCCAATATTAACTATTTCTGGACGATTAAGATGATTGTCTAAATTATCAACCAAAGAATCAATAATCACGTCCCCTTGAGAATCTATAAATGTTATTCTCAGATAATTATCTATAACCTTGTACTTATCAATTATTTGAGTTTCATCAAGATTTTCATAGTCAACCTTAACAATCTCTAAATAATTATTTAAATTTAACTCAGTGACTTTATGCATGCTATTTCTTGCGAAAAGTGTAGCTCCTAAAATGAAGATACCGATAGAAAAAAATATTATGGAAATAAAAATCCAGTTAATTTTTCTTTTCATAACGTTAACTTATACCCGACCCCTCTAACTGTCTCAATTACAGTTTTATTCAAGCCAACTTCATTTAACTTTCTTCTAAGTTCTTTAATATGAACATCTAAAGTCCTAGTTTCGCCAAAAAAATCGTATCCCCATACATTGTTTAACAGTTCTTCTCTAGACAATAATTTATTGGAATTCTTGATAAAGTATTCCATAAGTAAGAATAGTTTTTTGTTAAGAATAGCGGATTTTTCTTCATATATTACTGTATAGTTATTATAATCTAATCTGAGACCATTGATTACTGTATCTTTATCTTTAACTTCATTGTTTTTTCTTCTTAGTAGAGCCTTAACTCTTGAAACTAATTCTAAAACACCAAAAGGTTTAACTAAATAATCATCGGCTCCTAAATCTATTCCAACAACTTTATCTATTTCTGATGTTTTAGCGGATATAACCATGATTAAAATATCCTTAAACTTCTCGATTTTTTTTATTTTCCTGATAATGTCCAACCCACTAATATCAGGAAGCATAATATCTACTAATAGTAAATCTGGTTTTTCTTTTTCCATAGCAGAAAAAAGTGATATTCCACTATTAAAAAGAGAAATTTCAAATTGAGAGTTCTCTAATGCTATTTTTATTACATTTTGAATATCTAAGTCGTCTTCAACAGAATATATTAGTGGTTTCAATTTAGCCTCAATTTCTATGATGACCAACAATAGAAAATATTACCCATTCCGCAATATTTACTGCATGATCACCAATTCTCTCAAGATATTTAGCTGCCATCATTAGATAAATCGCATAATCTGCGTCTATATTATCTTGCCTTATAGCTTCAGCTACAAGGTGTTGAATTTCAGTAAAATAGTCATCAACGATATCATCGTTATCAATAACTTTTAAAGCAATATTTTGATCTTGATTAACAAACGACTCTAAAGCCATTTTTATCATTTTTTCACTTTCATCAACCATTTTGTTTACTTGAGGAACAAGATATGGCTTATTGTTTTTTTCCATGAAAACAGTCAATTTTGAGATGTCAGCAGCGTGATCTCCAATTCGCTCTAAGTCTGTAATCATTTTAAGCACTGAAGTTATCAGTCTTAAATCCCTAGCTACAGGCTGTTCTTTAAGAATTATTCTCATACAATCCTTTTCTATATCATACTCAAATTGGTTAACAATTTTATCATCTTTAATAATTTTATTCGCTAAATCTGAATTCATCTCAATGAATGATTTTAGTGATAAATGTATGTTTTTAATAACTAAATCACCCATTTTTATTAGGCTTAGCTTTAGCTCCTCTAATTCATAATCGAATTGTGTTCTATTAGTCATAAAGACCTCCATATAAATTATATATTATTTATTATTTTAATTCAATGAATCAACCGAAACGACCTGTAATATAATCTTCAGTCTTTGATTCTTTAGGTGCAGTAAATACAACATCAGTTTGATTGTATTCAATCAACTCTCCAGATAGGAAGAAAGCAGTATTATCTGATATTCTAGCTGCTTGTTGCATAGAGTGAGTTACAATTACTATTGCATAATTCTTTTTTAGATCGTTAATTAACTCTTCTATCTTAAGTGTCGCTATTGGATCTAGCGCACTTGTTGGTTCATCCATTAAGATAACTTCAGGTTCCATAGCTATTGCTCTAGCAATGCAGAGCCTTTGTTGTTGTCCTCCAGATAAGCCCATTGCACTTTCTTTTAGTCTATCTTTAACTTCTTCCCATAGAGCTGCTTTTTTAAGTGAAGACTCTACTATTTTATATAGTTGGTTTTTATTTTTCAAACCTTGACATCTCGGACCATAAGCTACATTATCAAAGATAGTCATGGGAAAAGGATTTGGTTTTTGAAAAACCATACCAACTTTTGTTCTCAGAGATATTACATCATAATTCTTTTGATAAACGTCTTCACTGTGATATAAAACGTTACCAGATATCTTACATTTATCAATTAGATCATTCATTCTATTTAAACATCTTAAAAAAGTTGATTTTCCGCAACCAGATGGCCCAATTAAAGCCGTTACTTTATTTTTTTCGATGTCAATGTTTATATTATTTAATGCTTGAAATGTTCCGTAATGCAAATTTAGATTAGAAATAGTAAATACTGAATTTTCCATTTTATCCTCCTTGATTGATTCTCTTCATGTAATTTCTTGAAATCAACTTTATTAATAGATTTAGAAATAACACTGTTGCTAAAATGATTATTGAAATAGTGCTCGCTAGCTCTATGTTAGCTGGTTCATCAGTCATGAGTGACCAAATGTGCACAGCAAGTGTTGTAGATTTTCCGAAAATTGAAATCTCATCTTTTACCGCTGTTCCTACAGCGAAAATTAAAGCTGCACTTTCTCCAATAATTCTTCCTATCGATAATAAAGTAGCTGTTAATATTCCTGGTAAAGCTGATCTTAAAACGACTTTAAATGTAGTTTGAGTATTATTAGCGCCCAGAGCTAATGAAGCTTGTCTAAAATCATCAGGAACAACCTTCAATGATTCTTCAGTTGATCTTATGATTACCGGTAATAGAATCACCGCTAATGTTAAGCTACCCGAAAGAATATTCGCACTAGTTGCTGGTGTATATTTGATAGTTAAAGGAACAAAAACCGCTAAACCCATTAATCCAAAGATGATACTTGGAACCCCAGTAAGCATTTCTATCATACCTCGAATGAAATTTGTAAATCTATTCTTTTTTGCAAACTCATTTAAATATATTGCAGTAAATATCCCTACTGGTAAAGCAAAAATTAATGTCAGTCCAATAACATAGAATGTTGTTATAAGAGAACCTCTAATACCTCCCCCAAGAGACGAAAAGACAATTTCTCTAAACTCGTTTTCTTGATCAAGAGCTTCAATCATTTTCTTAGCTCCATTCATACTAAGGGCTGAAGGTTTATCATAAAATTTAATTGAAGTTACAATGTTTCCGTTTTCGATTTTAAAGTCTAAATTATCTGTGTTATTCTTATCAAACATATTATTTAATGGTGAGTCTATAGCTACATAAGAGACTACTATAACTGTTTTTCCTTCTCTATCAATATCATCTGAGAAAGCGATACCCCACTTCTCTGAGTAATAATCATTATCTGTCAAAAAATCTGGTTTATCAGTGTTTGAATAACTTGTTATTTCTTCAATTCCGCCATTATAAAACTGAGCATGATAATCATTTGTGATAAGACCCCAATTAATTAAGGTATATCCATTCTTTATAACAAATATAAAGATAAGTGACAAGATTAAAACAACGAAAATAGCGGAAAAATATGTAGTTATTTGTAATAGTTTATCAATTATTTTACGTTTACTTGACATCGACATTACCTATCTTTCTTTTAACGTAATTAAGTCCTCTATTTGTTATTAATATGACAATCATAAGTATAATCCCTACACTGAATCTAATATCATAATCAATACCAATCGTTTCTTTAAGGCCTTGTAACATTGTTGAAGTTAAAGTTGAAGTTATATCAAAAACTCCAAAATTAGGGCCTGTTCGTGAATTACCAGCAACAAGACTTACGGCAGTAGCTTCTCCTAAAGCTCTACCTATGCCCAAAATAGCTGAAGAGAATATACCAGATTTAGCACTTGTTAAAATAACTTTAAAATTAGTCTGAGTTTTTGTTGCGCCAAGAGCTAAAGACCCTTGCTCTATTTCCTTACCGACACTTCTTATAGCTACTTCAGATAAAGCGGTTATCGTTGGGAGAATCATTAAAACAAGCACAAACACTGTAGCTAAAACAGAATTGCCACCTGGGGATTGAACTCCGAATGATTTTGCTAAATTATATATCATCGGTAGTAAGACACCGCTACCGAATAATCCATAAACAATTGAAGGTATTGCAGCTAATAGTTCGATTATCGTTCTTAATGTTTCGCTTAATTTTTTTGGTGCTATTTTAGCTATAAAAAGTGCTGTTAAAACACCTATAGGTAAAGCTATTAAAAGTGATAAAAAAGCTATATACAAAGTATTAACAATTATATATCCGACCCCATATAAATTTGATTTAAAAGTTGTACCCTCTAGCCAAGTAGTTCCTGTAATAAATTTCCAAAAGTCAACTCTACCTATTCCATTATTGTCTGTTATAAAAGGTTTAATTCCCTCTTCAGCAATAAAAACGATAATTATAACAATAAAAGACGCAGATATTATAGTTGCTAGCAAAAACACTAATTTTACTATTTTATCTAGAGCTTCTCTTTTATTATTAAAATGAAATAAGTTCTTTATATTTGATATCAAAGTTTTCAAATTTTGCTCTCCTCATTAACGTAAGAAAGTGACCCCTTTTATCAGGCGTCGCTTTCTACATATGTTTTATTTTTTGCAAACTGTTAGTTTAATAATTGATCCCAAGTTGTGTAAACTCCGCTATAGATTTTTTTTAAGTCTTCAGCTGATACACTATCAACTTCATTGTTTAAATGTACAATTGCTACAATAGCGTCCCATGCTAGTTGTCCTTGAGTACCTTCAGCTCCGTTTTCACTATCTTTAAATGGTCTAGAAGCAAATCCTACATGTTTGTAATTGTCTCCATCTTTTTCAGAACCTTGAGTTCTTTTAAATCCATCAGAAGAACCTGTATGATCATGTTCTGGAACAAAATTACCGCATTTTGGTGAAAATGATTCAGTTAAAGCTAAAGCAATTTTTTCTATTGAATCAGATCCTCCAAATTTTATTGTTATACCGCTATTATCTAAATTACATACATCATGCTCTTCTTTAATATCATCCCATGACTCAGTGCTTTCTAATGGTATAGCTCCTTCGTTAGTAATAATATCTGCTCCATCTGTTGTTCCTAGAAAAGCTATGAAAGCTAATGTAATTTCTTTTTCAGTATCATTAGCGAAATCATTTAAATCTCTGATAACAAAATTAAATGGTCGTTTTAATCCGTATGTGTTATTAACAACATTTTCAATAGTTGGTTCAACACCATCAAAATTTAAACCTTTTACTGAGTCGTCTAAGCTAGCTAATGATATATACCCAATTCCATATTCATCCGTAGCCATAGAAGTCAAAATACCTGTGTTATCTTTTATAACGAATTGATCAGCCAATAAGCTATCATCTTCAGCTGCATCATCGAAACCTATTCCAGCCATGAACCCAGCTCTTGTACCACTAGATGTGTCACGTGTATAAAGTGATATATTACTAGTTGAATCCCATAGAACTTCTGTAGTTTTGTCGCTTGTACAAGCATACATTGAACCAATAAATAACAAACTTAATAAAATTAATGATTTTTTCATTTTTTTCTCCTTTATTTGTAGTTACGCTATTATGATAGCTTTTAGATAAAAAAATAAAAATCATAAAAACGTGAAAAAAATGTAAAATTAATGTAAAAAAAACTAAAGCGATCAGCTTTAGTCTTAATTATTATTTAAATTTTCTTAGAAAATACTTTCTTATAAATAAAATCTACTTTTCTTCCATAGAAATCTAACTGAAAAGATTCTATTATATCTTCATCAGAGAGAAACTGATTGATAAAACTATCGTTTTTAACTAGAGTTTCAAAATCAAGTCTTTCTTCAAAAGATTTAGTCGCTAATTTTTGTATTTTATCATAAGCGTCTTCTCTAGAAAGGCCTTTATCAAGTAATTTTGTCAAAATTCTTTGCGAGAATATTATTCCGTTAGTTAAATATATATTCTTCTTCATATTATCTGGATATACAACTAAATTTTCAATTACATTAATATATCTATTAAACATATAATCTACAAGAATTGTTGCGTCTGGAAGAATTATTCTTTCAACGGAAGAATGGCTAATATCTCTTTCGTGCCATAAAGCAATATCTTCGTAAGTTGACATCATGTATCCTCTAAGAACTCTAGTTATTCCAGTTATATTTTCGCTTACTATCGGATTCTTTTTATGCGGCATAGCTGAAGAACCTTTTTGATTGCTAGAAAACGGTTCTCTTACTTCACTAACTTCTGTTCTTTGTAAATGTCTAATCTCTAAAGCTATTTTTTCTAACGTTGAAGCTAATAAAACTAAAGTACTTAAATAAAAAGCATGTCGATCTCTTTGTAATGTTTGCGTAGAGATATTTACAGTGTTCAATCCTAAACTATTACATATATATCTTTCGATTTCCGTGTCTACAAAAGCATAATTTCCAACTGCACCACTGATTTTCCCTACTTCTACTTCACTTGAAGCTTTTAAAAACCTCTCATAGTTTCTTGATAGTTCATCATACCAAAGCGCAAATTTTAATCCGAAAACTGTGATATCAGCATGTATTCCGTGAGTTCTTCCAATACAAAAAGTATTTTTATAATTATATGCTTGCTTTTTTAAGACCTTCAAGAAATTTTGTACATCTTTCTTAATTATTTCATTAGCTTTTTTTAAAAGCACTCCATTAGCGGTATCCACCACATCTGTAGAAGTTAGTCCATAATGAATAAATCTTTTTTCCTCACCTAAACTCTCTGATACAGATCTTGTAAAAGCAATTACATCATGTTTGGTTTGCTTTTCTATTTCTTTTACTCTTTTAATAGAATATTTTGCATTTAGCTTAATTTTATCTAAATCATCTTTACTAACTATAGCTAAATGATTCAAAGCCTCTGCATTAAGAATTTCTATTTTTAAATAAGTATCAAACTTACTCTTTAAAGACCAAATGTTTTTCATTTTGGGTCGTGAATATCTATCAATCATTTTTAATTACCAAATTTTTATAACACTTAATAGTGTTTTCTAATAAACAAGCTATAGTCATTGGACCTGTACCTCCTGGCATTGGAGTGATATAAGAAGCAATATCTTCCACATCATTGAAATCAACATCTCCAAGAATCTTACCGTTAACTCTAGAAACACCTACATCAATTACAACAGCGCCTTTTTTCACAAAATGACGATTAACCATATGTGGCTTCCCTACTGCAGCTATTAAAATATCTGCTTGTTTTGCAATTTCTTCAATATTTTTTGTTCTAGAATGACAAATGGTTACAGTCGAATTTTTCTGTAACATAAGTTGTGCCATAGGTTTACCTACTATTTGACTTCTTCCCAATATTACACAGTGTTGTCCCTCAGTCATGATATTGTACTCTTCCAGTAACCTTATTATTCCTAATGGAGTACAAGGAACTAATGCGTCTTGGTTTTTAGATAGTTTCGCGACGTTCTCGTTCGCAAATCCATCTACATCTTTATTTGAATCTATAAGATTTATGATTTTTTCTGAGTCCAAATGTTTTGGTATTGGTAGTTGCAATAAAATTCCATGAATATCAGGGTTAGTGTTTAATTTCTGAATTTCTGATATTAGGTCTTCTTCGCTTACGTTATCATCTAATTTAATGATTGTTGAATTCATACCAACTTGATGACAGGCTTTTTCTTTAAATTTAACGTATGTTTCACTTGCCGGATCATTTCCTACTAAAATAACTGCGAGATGAGGTTTTTTTTCATGTGTTTCTATATATTTTTCAACTTCAACCTTTAATCTAGATCTAATTTTTTTTGCTAATTCAGACCCGTCCATTATTTTTGCCATAATTATTCCTCCTCATAAAGATATTGATCCAATATCTCACCATAATAAACTGTATGATTTGCGGATTGATTATAGTATCTTGATTTCACAATATCTGGGACCACGCTTTGATCTAAGGTTTGTTTATAGATTACTTTGCATTCATAGTGTAATTCCATATTACCAATAATTGGTGTTTCGATTTTTCTGCCTTTAATAGGTGTAAAATTACATTCTTTAAATTTATCCATATCTCTTAAAGATTTTGTTCCACATATTGCTATTTCACGCAAAAAGTCTTTTTTTAATGGGACACTGATAGTAAACTCATTACTAGATTCTATTAAATCATATGTTGCTCGGGAATCTCTGACCAGAACTAAAAAAATAGGCCTTCCCCAAATTACCGTTATTCCACCCCAACCAATAATCATGGTATTAATTGTATTTCCTTTTTTAGTATTCAAGAAAATACCTGGTTTCATCTTGGTTAATGCTTCGTTTGCATATTCAAACACTCCAATTTCTTTATACATATATCACACCTCGCTAACTATGATAATTATATCACAACAAATAAGTAATATAAAATCATTTCCCAATAATCAAAAGCTTAATTCTTTAAGGTTTTACCAATAATTTTATGGTAAGTATCAAATGATTAGTACCTAGTATTAAATGAATCAAGATATTCTGAAGAATTTAAACAACAAATTGTAAACCTATCCATATCATCTTATCATTCAGCACTTTAGATATTTTATATACTTTTAATCCATATAAATATAACTTATAAATTAATTTAACAACTTCTGCTTGTTTCTTGTCAATTATAAGTTTGTGCTTATCTTTTGAATCTTTATTATATCCATATGATGAATAAGGTCCTGTAAACTCACCATTAAGGGCTTTTGTCTTATATGCACTTCTAATTTTTTTACTTATATTTCTTGCGTACCATTCATTCATGATATTCCTAAATGGTGCGAAATCATTATCTTCTTTTTCAGTATCAACCTGATCATTAACGGCTATATATCTAACATTGTTAACAGGAAAGTAATGTTCCATATAATATCCTGTTGTTAAATAGTCTCTACCAAGTCTTGATAAATCCTTTGTTATTACTGTTGATACTAATTGATTTTCTATATCTTTCTTTAGTTCCATAAATCCAGGTCTATCAAAATTTGAGCCTGAATATCCATCATCTATATAATATCTGATGTTATAAAACTTGTTACTAATAGCATATCTACTTAGATATGCTATTTGTGTTTCTATACTTGAACTTTCTTGTGTTGGTTCGTCTTCTCTTGATATTCGACAATATAGTGCGGTTATCATATTTGTTTCCATAGTATTACCATTCAAACAGACTCATTGTGAATCTATTATATACTATATATTTAATTATCAAAAAACCGCTTCTTAAGGCAGTTAGACTCAATATTTCATTATTAAAGCTTAGGTCTAAGACCTATATGTTATATTGAGTCTGTTTGCCTTTCAAAAATATTGTCTTTTAATTATTGTTTAAAGAAATATACATATGTAATATCCTTAACATAAATTTTTCTCTTTCATCACATCAATCACATTAAAATTAAAACTAATTTGATTAATTAAAACATAAGCTTCATTCTCTGATAAGTTTATATCAATATATATACGAATTTTATTTTTCTTCAAATAATCTATCGCTTGAATTTCATCCAGCACTCCATCAAATGTGTCGTAGAAAATAATATTCCAAATATTTTTATGATTTTTTGAATCATTAACGATTTGATTAACTCTTTTAGAATCTATTAGATGTCCCTTAAGAAAAGCATCTAAGTTATTTGTTGTAAACATTTTGTCTATATGAAGAATTTCATTAATCTTAGTAAAATCAAAATATTTCAATGATTTGTATTTTAAACTGATTATATCTTTAGTTTTATTTTTCGTAACATATATTCTCATAATTAATCCCTCAATCATTAAGAAACTCAATAATACCCACTAGTTCAGGTATCAACCAAATATGAGCCCTTCCAGCGATATGCATGTGCAAACCATATCTTCCTGTATCAATCGCCAATCTTAATCCTTTTCTAGTTCCAATGTAAGCGTCAAATGATAAGTACCTTGACAAAATAAAAACCCTGACAATTAAATCAGAGTTTTGTTTAATATTTAATTTTATTATTTATAATTCCAGGGTAGTAAACTTTCGATATCTGTTTCTTGATTAATGGTCATATTAGCTAACTTGGTTAAAGTATCACTTAAATAATTATATGGATTCATATTATTCAAAATACAGGTTTGAACAATTGAATATAATCTAGCTGATGCATCTGCACCACTAACTGAATTACTAAACAACCAGTTCTTTCTGCCTATCACAAATGGCTTAATTGATCTCTCAGCTAAGTTGTTATCAATATCAAGTTCGCCTCTTTCTAAGTAATTCATAAGATTAGGTAATTGATTCAATGCATAAGTTATTGCCTTACCATATTTAGACTGTGGTAAGGCATCATTTGAAGCGTTTTTAACCCATGTAAAAAACTCTTCAAATAAAGGTTTAATTTTCTCCTGTTTGAAAAGATATCTTTTATCTATATCTAACTCCTTAGATTCCCTATCTAAATCGAATAACTTATTACAGTAAGCTAATCCCTTAGCTGTATTCGATTGTTTAGCTTCTTCAGTATTTTCAATGAGCTTATAAGCATCATTAAAATATCTTCTAACATGAGATAAACAACCAACCAAGGTTACATGTTCTATATTGTTATAGCCACTATAACCATCCACATGTAAATAACCAGAAAAGTCTTTTAAGAACTCTCTTGGTATCTTACCTGATCTTGACGGTTGATAATCATAGATTACAATAGGCTTATCATACCTGGAGGTTTGATATAACCACATATAAGACTTAGACTTGGCTTCTTTACCAGATTCCTTTAATACCTGTACAGTAGTTTCATCCGCATGTAAGATATCTTTAGATAATAGTTCTTTCTTCATCCCTTGATAAATAATATCAAGTAAGTCACTAGACTTAATTATCCAGTTAGATAAAGTCTGACGACTTAAACTAAGTCCAACTCTTTCGTAATCTTGACTTTGTCTATTTAAAGGCAGATGATTGGCGAACTTATCAACGATGACTTGAGATAAAGCAGAAGCATCAGCTAATGATCCTTCTATAGGAAGTTTAGGCATATCAGCTTTTATCACGAATTCACATTTAGGACATGCATAAACAGCTCGTTTTTCTAAATGACGAATGACTCTTTTATATAACTTAATAGTTTCTCTTGTTTCATCAGTTATTTTTTTTAATGGAGTATTACACTTTGGACATAATAGTTTATCTTCAGGTAAGGTGTATTCAGTAACTTCAGTTTCTAAATGAGCTAAGTTATCTGTTCTCGATGTTCTTTTCTTCTTAGTAACTCTTTCTATAGTAGGTTCATCTGCATTTAAGTTAGCTTCTTTTTCAGCTTCATCAAAAAAACCTAATGATAACTGACCATCAGGTGTTTTCTCAGAACTAGATCCAAATAATTTCTCTCTTGATAAACGTATAGCTTCTTTTAATAGATTAATCTCTGCTTCACGTTCAGCTAAGATTGTTTTTAGAGAAGAATTTTCTTGTTTTAGATTTTCATTTTCCATCAAGATTTGATCTATATTTTCAGCCATTAGAGGTCAACTTTCTGTTCGAATTTTATACTTATATTATACCATAAAAACCGCTAAATGTCTAGGTTTTCAGCGGTTTATTTATAATATATTTTTAATAAAATATTCGTTCTTTTATCTCTTTGAACTTTCGTTTTTCTAATCTTAATTCATGTCCATTTAATAACCATTCGAGTTCATTAAAACTAATATGAATCGTTTCTTGATAAGTATTGGGCCATTTAAACTTCTCTTTTTCTAGTCTTCTGTAATATAACCAAAAACCATTATCAAAATGAATGATTTTAATTTTGTCGTTTGTTTTATTACAGAAGACAAATAAACTCTTTTGATAGATATCTAATTTAAAGGTTGATTGAACAATTAGTGATAATCCATCAATTGATTTTCTTAAGTCTGTTGGACCCACAGCTAGATAAACATTTTCTATTTTGTTTAAGTTAAACAACTTGATCAGCTACCTTTAAGACTTTTAATAAAGTTTCTTCATTAAAATTATCAGTTAATTCAATTAATATTTTCCCATAAGTTACTTTTAATGGTTTTGAAGTTATTGGCATATTAATTGCCTTAACTTCTATAAACTGGTTTGGTTTATCCATAGCTCTCATTTTGAATTTCTTAAGCCAATACTGTAATTGATATACTTTGATATTATGTTTATTAGAGAATTGTTTCATGGTTTGATTGCTTGTTTTGTATTCTTTTACTATCCCTAGCCATTTTGCTTGATAGATTGGATCTGCTTGCATCAAAAATACCTCCAAGTTTTTAGTTTGAAGGTATTATACTATCTTTCCAGATTTAATTGTAGGTACTGATGATTTGACACTTACGTAGTATTGGAAATGTTGATAATAACTTAAATAGGTTTTATGTTGAAACCTTCAATTATATCAGCGTAAATGAGAACAATGATGAATTATTATCCATAGGTGAAGTTGGTATAACTGATTATATGGCTAAATGTATCTTATTGTATTCTGATCTTGTTTTTAGTGATATCAGTGATTTAGTTGGTTATGATGTTGTTATTAATGGATATGATTTTAAGATTGGTTATATCATTGATACTGATTATGAAGAATATCTTGAGTTAGTTGATGATACTTTTAATTACTTTGATGACGATGAA
>Ga0265294_10007627_pt1 | contig 12776 bp, 8 predicted proteins | sample MunlanPumphouse3_FD_192504 | JGI IMG/M metagenome (GOLD analysis project Ga0265294, IMG submission 192504) | Groundwater microbial communities from a municipal landfill in Southern Ontario, Canada - Pumphouse #3 | ecosystem: Environmental > Aquatic > Deep subsurface > Groundwater | place... | reverse complement strand
GGAGAGACGATAGGGATTGACCAGCCCGCCGCTCACGCGCCAGTCGGGCGCGACGGCCTGAAGATCGAGGGTGTCGGCGCGCTTGACGGCGGCGGACGCCCGCGCGGCGCAGCGGACCGACACGCGCCGCATCGCCTCGGCGATCTGTTTTTTGAGCGCGGGGTCCGTCTCCAGCGCGTCCAACAGCTCCAGCGAGCCCTGCATCTGCGGCAGCACCCACGAGGGATGGTTCGCGTGCTTGGCCTCGAACGCCAGCGACTGCTCGACCGCCGGCGCCACGTAGCGCCGGTAGGCTTCGTGATAGGCCGGACGCCGCGTCAGATCCCAGGCCGCGGCGTAGATCATCGGCAGGCGCGCCGCTTCGTGGCCCTGCACGTTCCACATGGTGCTGATGCCGCGGTCATCGCGCGTGCCGTCGGCGCGCAGCGAATCGTAGCCGTTTTCAGGAGTCACGTTGCGCAGCATGCGGTCGGCGATCGCCGCCAGGAGTTCCGCGGCTTGCTTGCGGTCCGCCACGCCCGCGAGCGGGCTGCGCGCGTAGCGCCACAGTCCGTGCACCGCGTGCGTGTACTGATCGCGCGACGAGGAGATGTAGATGCTCGTCAGATCCTCGTGGCAGACCGCGCGCGCGACGAAGCCGGTGAAGCCGTGGCCGAGCGTGCAGAGGCGGATGCCCTTCACGATCTCGCGCGCGCACGCCGGCAGATTCGTCTCGCCGGTCACGGCATAGCGGTCGACCGTCATGTCCAGCATGACGCCGGCCGAAATCATGCCGTCCTCCATGCCGGTGCCGTAGCCGCAGGTGTTGGGATACTGTCGGCGCACCTCGTCGGCCGTGGGCAGGTGCGCCAGCTCCTTGCCGCGCTCGTAGCTGGTGAGATAATCGTAGAAAAGATGCGTCTCAGGCTTGTAAAAGCGGCTCCAGCTCGCGTGCCACGCGGCGTCGGCGCAGGCCTGGAGAGAGGCTTCGGGGCCGCCTTGTTGCGCGTCGCAGACGCGCGTACACAGCACGACACCGAGGACCAAAAAACGCAAACGGGTATGAGAAAACACGAAACCCCCTTTCACATGGCGCGAAGAGAATGGCGCGCTGCGGAAACAGTCTGCGGCGCTGAATGAAGCATCAGTATACGCATCCGTTCAGGTTGAGGACCAGCCGAAATCCAGCGGGGCGTGTGGTTGGGACGTATTCTTTCACCGACGCCCGCCCGCGCGTTGCCGCCACGCGCGGGAAACGCTATGCTGGGGGTATGGTTCACGCAGAGTGGGAGACAGAGACATGAACGGTCATTTACATCCGGAACACCCGGCGCGTGCGCAGCGCCTCGCGGCGCGCGTCACGCTGAGTGACACCGCTGTCGTGAATCCGACAGCCGCAGGGCAGTATGGCGGTATCGACGGCGCGACGGCGGTGCTGGTGCTGTTGGCCGCGGGCAAAGGCACGCGCTTCGGGCTATCGCCGAAATGCGTGCAGGCCGTTCGCGGCCTGCCCCTGGCTCGGCACACCATCGATGCGTTCCGGCGCGTCTGCCCCGCGCCCTGCGTGACGCTGGTGGGCTACGCGCAGGATGAGGTGATGGCGCGTCTGGGCGCGGACAACGTGTATGTCCGGAGCGCGAACCCCACGGGCGGCACCGCCTGGGCGGCGTATGAGGCGTTGAGCGTGCCGGGGCTTGAGGCGCACGATCCGCTGCTGATCATCGCCATGGGCGACCGCATCATCCCGCAGACAGTTTTCCAGCGCCTGCTGCGGACGCATGCGGCGGGCGCGGGCGAGGCGGCGCTCACGCTGCTGTCGGCCCTGTACGCGCCTCCGGCGCAGCACGGCAAAGGGCGCATTCTGCGCGACGCCGATGGGCGCGTCCTGCGCATCCTCGAGCAGAACGATATCGACGCCATTCAAGATCCGGTAGAACGCCAACGTCTCGACGAACTGACAGAAGCCAACTGTCCACTCTACGCGCTGCGCGCGCGGACGCTGAGGCGTTATGCGGGTGCGCTGCTCAATGACAATGCTCAGGGACAATACTATTTCACTGACCTCGTCGAGGCGATCCGCAAAGATCAGGGCGAAGTGCGGACGGTGACCACGCGCGCGACAGATCCCGACTACGTGCTGCTCTGCTCGGATGTGACGCGTCCGCCCGACCTCGCCCGGCTCGAGTCGGTGTTGGCGACGTGTGACGGTGCCGGCGCCGGTGCGCCTGACGCCGTGCTCGCGGCGGCTGAAGTCCTCGCCGCCGACCGGTCGGAGGGGCAAGTGGCCTCGATCGCGGCGCAGTTGCGTGAGTTGTCAGAAACGGCGGCGCGCGAGGGGGCCGCGTTTCGTCCCGACGCGCCGGCGGCCATCGCGGTTTCGGGCGGACGTTTCAGGATCGCGTTCATGCATCCCGACATGGGGCGGTTTTTCGGGCCTGCCTGGCAGATGCCGACCGGCGCGCGCGATCCTCGCGGACGCGAGCAGATCACCTTGATCGCGCAACAGACCCAGGACGGCAAAATCCATCACCTCCCAACCCAATCGGCCTTTCGCGAGAAACTGGATGCCGTGGCAGCCGACCAGCCGGAGATGTATCCGCCCGGCGATGTGGACAACGTGTACAAGTACGAGGCGTTCGGCACCCGCATGGCCGAACATCTGCTGCTGTCGCTGGGCTATTTTTCCGACGAAGAGCTGCGCGCCCGCAAGCAGGCCGGGCTGCCGCTGCCGCCGCACGCGCTGTGGGTCTGCAACAGCATGCGGCGCCCCTTTTCATTGATCTGCAACGCGATCACCTCGCTCCGCACGCTGCGCGAAGGGCCGGTCGGTGCGCGTGTGCAGCGCACCTTGGGACGCGACGGCTTCACCGGTCTGCGCGTGCTCTCGACCGGTGCCATCCCGCAAGGCGGTTTTTCAAGTTCCTCGGCGTTGACGGTTGCTCTGAAAAACGCGCTCAACGTGCTGTACGGGCTCGGCCTGCCCGAGGACACGCTCGTGCACCTCGCCTGCCAGGCCGAGTACGGGACCGGCGTGCGCGCGGGCTCGCTCGATCAGGCGACCGAGCAGAAGGGCAAGCACGGCCAAGGTGCGCTGATCTCATCCAACCCTAAGGATAATTATCGCACGCTCGGCGTGTACGCGGTGCCGACGGACCGCATCAGCTTCCTGTTCCCGTATTCGGTGGACCGCGACCGCGAGGCGTGGCGCTGGTCGGCCGGCCTGTACGCCGCAGCGCCCGACACCGCCGTGCCGACGCCGCCGGAGATGCGCAAGCTGACAGGCAAGGCGGCCGAGTTGGCGGCACGGCTCTGCGGGCTGCCGCCGGAACAAGACTTTTTCATGCTTGTGGAGCAGGATCTGCTGCGCGACGGTCTGCTCGGACCGACAACGCGCGCGCGCGTCGCCGACGTGCTGCGTCGCCTGCCGCTGCTGATTCCGCGCGACACGCTGCGCACGCGCCTGCTCGCCGAGGGCGGCGGCCGGACGGCGGCCGGGGCGGCCGAGATCGAGGCGCTCTTCGCGGGCTGGCGCGAGCCGCTGCTGCGGCGCGGGGCGGAGCAGGAGCAGGGCGTGCCGCTGCGCGCGATGACGGCCTACCTGTTCGTCGAGGTGGCGCGGTGCTTCCGCCTGATCCGAGAGCCAGAGCGCTGGATCGAGCACGTCACCCGTTCGCAGCGCGGTGACTGTTGCTTCGAGATCGATCCGGCACGGCTGCCGGACCGCGACGCGCTGATGCGCGTGGCGGAGTGGGAGCACTCCTTGGCGGGGCCGCAGCGGCTCGAGGCGTGGCTACAGCGGGCCGGGGCTGTGCCCTTCGACTACAACCGCGATCTGGACGACGGCGCGCTGTCGTCCGAGTTGCCGCTGCATGAGATCCGAGGCGGCAGTTTCTTCCGGGGGCTGGCGCTGATCGATCTGGCCGAGGCGATGCTCAAGCGCGCGTTCGGCGCACAAGCTGTGGCCGTGCGTGTCAATGCGGCCGGTCAGGGCGATTTCTTTCAAGTGCATCTGGACGCGCGTGCGGCGCGGCCAGATGAGGTGAAAACCTTTCTCGACGCGGCCTTCTACACGCGGTTCGGGCTGAATCCTGCCCCCCGCTACGTCGAACCGTACCCTGGCGGCGGGGCGGCGGGGGTGCGGCTTGACCGCTTCGATCAACTGCCTGCTCTGATCGGGCATCTGGAAGCATGCGCAAACTCGTTCTGAATCATTCTTAAACGTTGGCGGTTATAGATTGACAGGATGCTTGCAGGGCTGTACTGTGACGCCCATAAAAGGTTGATACTTCTGTCCCGGAGTCTCGATCAAAGAAGGAGCACGAGTATGGCATCCGACACGAAACTGACCAACAACGCCGGTGCGCCCGTCGCCGACAACAACAACGTGATGACCGCCGGCAAGCGCGGTCCCCAATTGTTACAGGACACGTGGTTCCTCGAAAAACTCGCGCACTTCGACCGCGAGGTGATTCCGGAGCGGCGCATGCACGCCAAAGGCTCGGGCGCGTACGGCACCTTTACGGTGACGAACGACATCACGGCCTACACGCGCGCGTCGATCTTTGCCGAGGTGGGCAAGAAGACCGACCTCTTTGTGCGCTTTTCGACCGTGGCGGGCGAGCGCGGCGCGGCGGACGCCGAGCGCGACATTCGCGGCTTTGCGATCAAGTTCTACACCGACCAGGGCAACTGGGATCTGGTGGGCAACAACACGCCGGTCTTCTTCCTGCGCGACCCGCTCAAGTTCCCGGACTTGAACCATGTGGTCAAACGCGACCCGCGCACCAACCTGCGCAGCGCGCTCAACAACTGGGATTTCTGGACCTTGCTGCCCGAGGCGCTGCATCAGGTGACGGTCGTGATGAGCGACCGCGGTATCCCGGCCTCCTACCGGACCATGAATGGATACGGCAGTCACACCTTCAGCATGATCAACGCCCAGAACGAGCGCTTTTGGGTGAAGTTCCATTTCAAGACCCAGCAGGGCATCAAGAACCTGACCGACGAAGAGGCCGAGGCGATCATCGGCAAGTGCCGCGAGAGCCATCAGCGCGACCTCTACGAGCACATTGAAAAGGGTGACTTCCCGCGCTGGACGCTCAGCATCCAGGTGATGCCGGAGCTGGACGCCGAGAAGGTCCCGTTCCATCCGTTCGATCTCACGAAGGTGTGGCCGCACAAGGACTACCCGCTGATCGAGGTCGGCGTGATGGAGCTGAACCGTAACCCCGAAAACTACTTCGCCGAGGTCGAGCAGGCGGCGTTCAATCCCGCCAACATCGTGCCCGGCATCGGCTTCTCACCCGACAAGATGCTGCAGGGACGGCTTTTCTCGTACGGCGACGCGCAGCGCTACCGCTTGGGCGTTAACCATCACCTTATTCCGGTCAACCGGGCGCGCTGCCCCTTCCACAGCTACCACCGCGACGGCGCGATGCGCGTGGACGGGAACTACGGCAGCACGCTCGGCTATGAGCCGAATGGCTTCGGCCAGTGGCAGGAGCAGCCGGAGTTCCGCGAGCCGCCGCTCAAGATCAGCGGCGACGCCGACCACTGGAACTTCCGCGAGGATGACGCCGACTACTACACGCAGCCCGGCAACCTCTTCCGCATCATGCCGCCGGACGAGCAGGAGCGGCTCTTCGCCAACACGGCGCGGGCCATGGGCGATATCCCCAAGGAGATCAAGCTGCGCCACATCCGGCACTGTCTCAAAGCGGACCCGAAATACGGTGCGGGCGTCGCTCAGGCGCTCGGCATTCCGTTGTCTGATGTGTCTGATGCGTAAGGATCTGTGTGCCCGCGGCTGTGTCGGCAGCGGGCGACGGACTGGGCTGAAAGACGCGCTCGACCGGCATTTTGTCGTCGAACGGACGTGCTGACGCCCAGAAGCCGATGGTCTGGGCGGCCAGCCAAGCGGCGCCGAAGGCGCGTGGCTCGCGTCCGCAGAAGCGCAGCACCGGCAGGCGTGAGAGATCCGCCAGGCATTGCGCCAGCGTGTCTTGCGCGTTGCGTCCGTCCAAGCGGATGTCGGCGGGCGTGATGCCGGCGTCGGCGGCCATGCGCTGCACGACTTCCTGCACTTGGTGCGAGAGGCCCTCGAGCGCCGCGCGCACCAGATGCCCGCGTGTCGTGGACAGCGAGAGGCCGCTCAGGCTGGCACGCGCGTCAGGCTGCCACAGAGGTGCGCCCAGTCCTTCAAAGGCGGGCAGGAAGGTAACGCCGCCGCTGTCGGGGACCGAGGCGAACAGCGCATCCAGCGCGACCGGCGCGTGCAGCTCGAACAAGGTTTCGCGCAGCCAGCGCAGGGTCGACGCGCAGGAGAAGACGCACCCTTCCAACGCATAGGTCGGCCGGCCTTTGATCTCCCACGCCACGGTCGTGAAGAGATCCGCGCGCGAACGGATCGGCTTGGGCCCGACGGTCATCATGGTGAAGCATCCCGTGCCGTACGAGCTTTTGACCATACCCGGCTTGAGGCACTGCAGGCCTAGCAGCGAGGCCTGCTGGTCGCCGAGGATACCGGTGATGGGCACAGCCGCGGGCGAGAAGGGCGGAACGGTTTGTCCAAAAGCGCCGGCCGACGAGCAGATGCGCGGCAGGATCGAGGCCGGGATGTTGAAGAAGCGTAGCAGCTCCGGATCCCACTGCCGGCGGTCGATGTTGTACAGTAGCGTCCTCGAGGCGTTGGAGGCGTCGGTGACGTGAAGGGCGCGGCCGGTGCAGTTCCAGACCAGCCAGGTGTCGACCGTGCCGAAACAGAGTTTGCCGGCCGCTGCCAGCCTGCGGGCGTTCGGAACATGGTCCAAGATCCAGGCAATCTTGAAGGCGCTGGCGAAGGTCGTCGGCAGCAGACCGGTCTTTTGGCGGACCCATTCGGCGCGGCCGTCTGCGAAGAGGGCGTCGCACCTGGCGCGCGTGCGCAGGTCCGACCAGACGATGGCCGGGTAGATCGGCCGACCGGTTTCGCGGTGCCAGAGCAGCGTCGTTTCGCGCTGGTTGGTGATGCCGAGGGCCGCGATGTCGTATGGCTCCAGTCCGGCCGAGGCGACAGCTTCGGCGGCGACGCCGGCCTGTGTCGCCCAAAGCTCCATCGGGTCCTGCTCGACCCATCCTGCGCGTGGCACAGCGTGCGAGACCGGCTTTTCGGCAAGGGCGATCAGTCGGCCCGCGTGGTCGAACATCAAGGCGCGCGAGCGCGAGAAGCCTTGGTCCAGCGCGAGCATCACCTGCTGGCGGAAGGCGCGAGGACGCGGGCCGACGGCTGCGCGCTGCGCGAGAAAGAGGCGCCGGGCCTCCTGGCGGGAATGGGCCCCCAACTTCCGGTAGGCGTGCTTCACATGCACGCTGACCGTGCCCAAGCTGATGCCGAGCTTCGCGGCAATCTTCTGCCGGCTCTCTCCGGCGCAGACATGGTGCAGAACCGCCTGCTCGCGCTGGGTCAGAGCTGCGGATTTTTTCTCAGGGGCCATCGCTTGCCTCCTTCAATGTGCGCGAATTGGGCATGAAATACCCTTTTCTTATTCAATCTTATCTATCATAGCGCATATTAGATCATATTCACACATAAAATACCCTTTTATTTTAGTATAAAGCGGCTCTGTGTATCTGATACGGTTGAGGCGATGACAGGCGGATACACGGATGGCGTTGACACGGAGAGGAGCATGAAACAAGATCGTTTGCGGGTGTGGCTGAGTTGTGCGTTACTGGTGTTCGCGGCCGCAGAGGGCGAAGCGCAAGGCACGGACCGCGCGGCGGGGTTGTTCCGCTGCCAGATTCATCGCGGCGGCGGACACGCGTTTCCGGACAATGCCTTAGAATCGTTCTTATGGGCGTGGGGACACGGTGTCGCGCCGGAAGCGGATGCGCGGCTGACCCGGGACGGCGTGGCCATTGCCTTTCATGATGACAATCTGGCGCGCATCACGCGCGGGATTCCCGAGGCGTGGAAGACGCGCAAAATCAAAGACATGACCTGGGACGAAGTGCGCGGGCTGGATACCGGCTCCTACCTCGGCCCACAATATGCGTCGACACGCATCGTGCTGATGGAGACTGTCTTCGCGGCGATGCGTGGCCGGTCGGAGAGGCTGCTGTATCTGGACGAGAAAGGCGCGCCGCCGGAGTTGATGGCGGAGCTGTCGGCGCGGTTCGGCGTGCAGGAGCAGGTCTATTACTGCTCCAGCCGTTACGAACTGCTGCCGCGCTGGAAAAAAATCGCGCCGAAAGGGCGGTCGATGCTGTGGATGGGCAGTTGGTCCAAGAGCAATACCTCTGAGGAGGTGGCACGAACTGAACGACTGTTGGGCGGGAAGCTAGAGGATCTTGAGAAGCGAGCATTCGAAGGCGTAGATCAAGTGCAGATTCATGTGCGGACAGATTTCACGCAACCGGACCCGTTTTGTCCGTCCAGCGCGTTTCTAAAACGTGCCGGCGAGCAGATCCACCGTCACGGGCTGACTTTTCAGGTGATTTCGTGGACCGAAGGCAACAATCCCGAAACCTACCGGAAGCTTTGGGCACTGGGCGCGGATTCGTTTGCGACCGACTTTCCCCTTGAACTGATCTCCGTGCTGCCGACCTTGAAGTAAAAATGAAGATGTTTGAAAAACTGTAAAAGGAGTGCCAGATGAATGCTGTAAAAAGCGGCTTGATCGTCATGAGTTTTTCGTTTCTGTTCACCGGGCTGTCCCACACAGCGGAAGTTGAGTGGACGGGCACCGTGAACAGCTCGTGGGACACGACCACGGCAAACTGGTGGATGGGCGGCGCACCGGCGACCTTTGCGGTGCGCGATCACACGCGCTTCACGGATGCCGCCTTGATCGCCGTGCATTGACGCGCTTCTCCCGGTCATCGTTAGAGGCCGCAACAACAAGGAAAACATGTCAGAACGGTTGGAAAATGCGTTGCGTGCGGCGCGCGACACGCGCGTGTGTGTGATCGGAGAAGATGTGCTGGCGCAGGTGCCGGCGATCATCCGTGACCAGTTTCCGGGGGACGGGGCGGCCGTCGTGGTCGCCGACCCGCGAACGTGGCAGGCCGCCGGCGCTCACGTGGCGGCGCTGCTGAGCGCGCCGCATGTGCTGCTTGAGGATGACGGCCTCTATGCCGAGATGCGCTACGTGGACCGCGTGGCGGCGGCGTTGGCGCGCCATCCGGACGCGGTGCCCGTGGCTGTGGGCTCCGGGACGATCAATGATCTCGTCAAGCTGGCGGCGCACCGGCTGCACCGGCCCTACGCGGCGGTGGCGACTGCCGCGTCGATGGACGGCTACTCGGCATACGGCGCGTCGATCACCGACCAGGGCGCCAAACAGACCTTCGCCTGCCCCGCGCCGCGCGCGATCGTGGCGAACTTGGCGGTGCTGCGCCGTGCGCCGCAGGATATGACCGCCTCCGGCTACGCGGACCTCTTCTCTAAAATTGTCGCCGGCGCGGACTGGATGTTGGCGGACGCGCTGGGGGTCGAAGCGATCGATGCGCGCGCCTGGCACATCGTGCAGGACGGTCTGCCCGCCGCGCTGGGCGATCCTGCGGCGGTCCGGAAGGGACGGAGCGCCGCGCTGAATGACTTCGTGGAGGGGCTCATGCTGGGCGGCTTTGCGATGCAGGCGCTGCAGAGCAGCCGGCCCGCCTCGGGTGCCGAGCATCAGTTCAGCCACCTGTGGGATATGGAGCATCACACGGTCGACGGGCGCGCGCCGTCGCACGGCTTCAAGGTCGGCGTGGCCACGCACTTTATCGCCGGCGTATACGAGCGGCTTCTCGCCGTGCCGCTGGACCGGCTGGACACGGCGGCCTGCTGCGCGGCGTGGCCGGCGTGGCCGGAGGCGGAGGCGCGCGCGCGCCGGCTCTACGCCGGCACGCCCTTCCCTGAACTGGGTGTGGTCGAGACCCGCGCGAAGTATATCGACCGCGACGCGCTGGCGGCCCAGCTTGAACGGTTGAAGCGCATGTGGCCGGAGCTGAAGGTCCGTCTGGCCACCCAGCTCCTGTCGACGCGGGAGGTGGCGCGGCGCCTACGGCTGGCCGGGGCACCGGTCGAACCGGAGGAGATCGGCATTTCACGCGAGCGGATGGCCGCCAGCGTGCTCAAGGCCCAGCATATCCGGCGGCGTTTCACCGTGCTGGATCTCGTGCTGCGGACGCAGGCGCTGCCGATTTTCGGCGATGAAAAGTAGGAGACAGAATGACCGCTGAGCAACAGAAAAAATTCGCGTATTGGCAGAAGCGCACGATTATCGCGACCATGTTCGGTTACGCGCTCTTCTATTTTGTCAGGAAGAATCTCAGCGTCGCGATGCCGGCGCTGTCGGCGGATCTGGGCATCTCTAAAGCGGATCTGGGAATCTTTCTGACGCTGCACGGGCTGCTGTACGGCTTGTCGCGGTTTGTGAACGGCTACTGGGCCGACCGGAAGAACGCGCGGATTTTCATGACGGCTGGGCTGGTGCTCTCCGCCCTCATGAACATCGCGTTCGGGTGTCAGTCGCTGGCGCTGCTGCTGGGCGCGGCGTGGGTGTTGAACGGCTGGGTGCAGGGCATGGGATTTCCGCCGTGCGCGCGCCTGCTGACGCACTGGATCCCGCCGGAACAACTGGCGACGAAGATGTCATTCTGGAACACCTCGCACTCCATTGGCGCGAGTCTGGTGGTGGTTTTCTGCGGCGCGCTGGTGGGCTTCGGCTGGCGGTGGTGTTTTTTTGTTCCTGCGGCCATCGCGCTGCTCGGCGCGGGCCTGCTGTGGCTGGCCCTGCGCGACACGCCTTCGTCGGTCGGACTGCCAGAACTGGGCGAGGCTGTGGCGCGCGCGAAACAAAAGGAAGATTCCGCCGAGTTCCGCGCTTTTTTGCGCAGGCACGTGTTTCGCAACCCGGCCATCTGGTATCTCTCCTTCGCCAATTTCTTTGTGTACATCGTGCGCTATGCGGTGCTGGACTGGGGCCCCACCCTGCTGAAAGAGTCGAAGGGGCTTTCGATCGTGCACGCGAGCTGGATCGTGGCCGCCTTTGAAATCGCGGGCATCGTGGGGATGGTCGCCGCGGGCTGGGCGACCGACCGGTTCTTCGGCGGCCGCGGGCCGCGCACCTGCGTGGTGTGCATGACGATGACCGCGCTGTTCGTGTTTCTTTTCTGGTGGCTGCCCTCGCCGCCGATCTGGCTGGCGACGGCCCTGCTGATGGGCGCCGGCTTTTTCATCTACGGCCCGCAGGCGCTGATCGGCATCGCGGCGGCGAACCTGGCGACCAAACGCGCGGCGGCGACGGCTTCGGGCTTCACGGGCATCTTCGGCTATTTGAGCACGATCGTGTCGGGCTGGGGCTTGGGCTGGATCGCGCACCACCATGGCTGGAACGCGGTGCTTGTGACCATGCTGGGCGCGGCGGGTGTCGGCTGGCTGATGTTCGCCTGCATCTGGCGCGAGAAGCCCCACGGATATGACACATAACGAGGACACACGGGAGGGGCAAGCGTCTGCTTGCCCTGGACGAGCGGACGCTCGTCCCTCCCGGCGTGAGGGGGTAACCCTTTGACACACGGGAGGGGCAAGCGTCTGCTTGCCCTGGACGAGCGGACGCTCGTCCCTCCCGGCGTGAGGGGGTAACCCTTTTTAAGTGACAGGAGAAATGCTGCGACATGCCTTTTGAACTCAATGCAAAAAAAGCTTTCGTGTGCGATCTCGACGGCACGCTGTTCATGGGGCCGCAGCCGATCGAGCCGGCGGTCCGCTTTGTGATCGACGCATGCAAGAGCCGTCGTTTTGCCTTCTATTACCTGACCAACAACACCTCGAAAACGCCTGAGGCCTATCTCAAGAAGATCGGCGGCGCGGGCATTCCTGTTGTCGATGAGCAGATCCTGACACCGTTGGCCACACTGGAGAGTTACATCCGCGAGCGGGCCTACCGCTCGGTGTACCTGGTCGCCAGCGAAGCGGTGACCGCCTTCCTGCAGCGGCGGCTGCCGGATGTCGCGTTCGAGTTCGCGCTCGAACGGAACGAGCTGATGGCGCTGGCGTACGATCCGGAGCTGACCTATGAAAAACTGCGACGCCTAGCGGTGCTGCACAACGCGCGGCCGGAGCTTGACTTCGTCGCCACGCATCCCGACGCCTGTTGCCCGAGCGAGAACGGTCCGATCCCGGATGTCGGAGGCATGCTGGCGCTGCTCAAAACCACGAACGGCATGACGCCCGCGCACGTTTTCGGCAAACCCTCTCCGAGCCTGATGGCCCCGGTGCTGCAGCGCTTCGCGCGCGAAGAGATCGCGGTGGTCGGCGACCGACTCTATACGGACAAGGCCATGGCAGACCGCGCGGGCGTGGATTTTGTCTGCGTGCTTTCCGGCGAAACCACGCGGGCGAGTCTGGCGGCTTACACCGGCTCGCCGCCGGCCGTGGTGGTGGAGCAGTTCGGTGAGATAGCGGCGATGGGCGAGCCCACCGCGCGTGAGAACCATGAATGATCGAGGGAATAATACCACTACCGAAAAGTTCTTAGTGCCTTAGGAACCAACACCAGCAATAAAAAACAAGTTCTTTTACCACGCACAAAGGGGAAGGGTGGGGCATCAAAAAAACCTCTGTGCCTCCGTGTCTCTGTGGTTTAATCAATTTCACCACAGAGACACGGAGGCACAGAGAAAATGGTTAGTGCCTTACGAACCGACAAAGGGCGCATGGCAGTTCTGTTGGTGGATACCCTGCTTAATCGTAATCTTAATCGTAATCTTAATCGTAATCCTAATCCGCTAACCGCCGGTCGTCGGTCTCATATTCGGCCCGTTCCACA
>Ga0265294_10007626_pt1 | contig 12776 bp, 16 predicted proteins | sample MunlanPumphouse3_FD_192504 | JGI IMG/M metagenome (GOLD analysis project Ga0265294, IMG submission 192504) | Groundwater microbial communities from a municipal landfill in Southern Ontario, Canada - Pumphouse #3 | ecosystem: Environmental > Aquatic > Deep subsurface > Groundwater | place... | reverse complement strand
CAACTCCATAAATATTATCAATAAAAAAAGCAACCGAGGTTGCTTTTCTTTTATGCAAATATTGTAACGTTCTTTTGTGTGACGAGTGTGAAGATGTCCAAAATCCAAAGGATTGCCCATCCAACTAAAATCCACACAATACCAGCAATAATTAAAGTCATATTATTGCTTGAAATACCTTTAACCAAACGGTAAATGCCCCATGCAAACCCGTCAATTCCAGGTAACGCTAAAATAAGTTTAACGATCCATGGAAGTCCATCAATTGCTTTTACAAATTCTTTCATGATTTACCTCCTATTTCCTTTATAGTGATATTATACTCATTGTATTTGCTTTTGTCACGCATTTGAATGAACTTCAAAATCTTATCGCGTTAAGTATTTCATGAATGAAATAAATGATTTCATGGAAAAGCCCCAAATATCATTGACAGCGCTTTCACAAATAATTTATAATGGATATAGATACGATACAGAGGTGCGATTAGTTGGGTATTCAAAGATAATAGGAATGGGGTATTCCTAAGCTTTGAAGAATGAGTTAGTCGCCGAAAGTTTGTTATATCCCCATAACAACCTTGGTGGTTGAAGGTACACTTCACCCATTGCCATTTATTGAAATGGAGAGCTGTTTCTTTTATAGAAACGGCTTTATTTTTATGCAGAAAGGATGATTTTTATGATTAGAACGATGAAAGTTGGAGATGTTAGGAGTTATCAAAGGGTGATAACCAGTGAGGATGTTCATCAATTTGGGCACTTAACGGGCGATTTGAATCAAACACATTTTGATGAAGCTTATGCAGCAACGACAATATTTAAAAAGCCTATCGTCCATGGCATGCTTATTGGATCACTTTTTAGTAAAATATTTGGTCTTGATTACCCTGGTGAAGGGACGATTTATTGTAGCCAGTCTTTAAAGTTTTTAAAGCCTGTTTATCCAGATACGAAATTAACCGTGAAGGTTACCGTTCAAGATATCAATTTAGAAAAAAACCGTGTTTTCTTTTTAACTGAAGTTTATAATGAGCAAAATGAATGTATGCTAACTGGCGAAGCCATGTTAATGCCGAAGAAGGTGAAATGATGAATAAGTTGATTAATAAAAATGCATTTATTCAAAAATTGAAAGACGGCATGTCCATCATGGTTGGTGGGTTTATGGTATGTGGGACACCAGAAATTTTAGTTGATTGGGTGTTAGAGTCAAATATTAAGCATTTAACGATTATTTGTAATGATGCAGGATATCCAAATGAAGGTGTCGGTAAACTGATTCGTTCAGGTCAAGTCGATACATTAATTGCTTCCCATATTGGTTTAAATCCAGAAGCTGGAGAAAAAATGGGATTAGGGATTTTAAAAGTTAAACTCGTTCCTCAAGGGACTTTAGTTGAACAAATTAGAGCTTATGGTGCTGGTTTAGGCGGCATATTGACACCGACAGGTACACATACAATCGTTGAAGAGGGTAAACAAGTCATCCGACTAAATGAAACTGATTATTTATTAGAAGAAGCCATCGGTGCTGATTTAGCGTTAATCAAGGCGAATCATATTGACCAATTAGGGAATTTAACTTACTCAAAAACTGCTCGTAATTTCAATCCGATGATGGCTACTGCAGCTAATCTTGTTGTTTGTGAAGGAACAGAACTTGTGGATGAAATAGATCCAGAAGTTGTCATCACACCACACATTTTCATTGATCATTACATCATTGGAGGCAATCAATATGATGAATCCTAAAGATATTATTGCAAAACGTGTTGCAAAAGAATTAAAACCTGGAGATTTAGTCAATTTAGGTATTGGATTACCAACGTTAGTCGCAAACGAAATTCCAGCGGATTTTGAAGTATATTTTCAAAGTGAAAATGGGCTTGTTGGTTTAGGACCTTATGATGAAAAACGAATCGATAAAGATTTAACCAATGCCGGTGGTCAACCTGTAACACTAATGCCACATGGTATGTATTTTGATTCTTCTCTATCCTTCTCGATTATTCGTGGAGGTCATGTGGATATCACCGTACTAGGCGCATTAGAAGTGGACCAAGAAGGTTCACTTGCGTCATGGATTGTTCCAGGAAAAATGGTTCCTGGCATGGGTGGAGCAATGGACTTAGTGACTGGATCAAAAAAAGTGATTATTGCCATGACACACACAAATAAAGGGATTCCAAAGATTAAAGAAAAATGCTCATTGCCACTCACTGCATATCGACAAGTAGACTTGATTGTCACTGAACTTGCAGTGATCGAAGTGAAAAAAGATGGTCTTCATTTAATTGAGAGACATCCTGAAGTTAGTATTGATGAAATCATCAATCAAACAGAAGCAAAACTCATCATAAATGATGTGAAAGTGATGGAGGTATAATCATGGAAAAAGTGACACACAAATTACGTTTAAGCCAAGCAGATGCACATTATGGTGGCAATCTTGTAGATGGAGCAAAAGTCTTAGCTCTTTTTGGTGATGTAGCTACTGAACTCCTCATCATTCATGATGGTGATGAAGGATTATTTAGAGCCTATGAAGAAGTGAATTTTTTAGCACCTCTTTATGCGGGAGATTTTATTACAGTAAGTGCTGAAATGATTCATGTAGGAAATACCTCAAGAAAGATGAAATTTGAGTGCTATAAAATTATTAATAGTCGTCCTGATGTTAATGCTTCAGCTGCTGATCTTTTAAAAGAACCTATTTTAACAACAACCGCGATTGGAACGTGTATTGTATTAAAAGATAAAATGAGGGTCCATCATGAATAAGCTGATTATCACATGTGCTATTTCTGGAGCTGAAGTCACAAAAGCACAACATGATAAGATTCCATATACCATCGATGAAGTTGTTTTAGAAAGTATCAAAGCGTATGAAGCAGGAGCTTCAATTATCCATCTCCATGTGAGAGAAGATGATGGAATGCCAACACAAGATAAATCAAGATATCAAAAAACGATAGAAGCAATCAAAAAACATATTCCAGATGTCATTATTCAACCATCGACAGGTGGTGCCATTGGCATGTCTAGAGATGAAAGATTACAACCCACAGAACTTGATATTGAAATGGCGACTTTAGATTGTGGCACAGTCAATTTTGGTGGCGATGATGTCTTTATTAACACAGAAAATGATGTGAAATATTTTGCATCCGTGATGAAAGAAAGAAAAATCTTACCAGAACTTGAATGCTTCGATAAGGGGCATGTAGATAGTGTATTAAAGCTCTATAAAAAGGGATTTATCCAAGATCCACTACACTTTAGTTTTGTTTTAGGTGTTTCTGGTGGAATGACTGGTGAAGAAAGAGACTTTTTATTCTTAAAAGATAGCATTCCAAGTCATGCAACCTATAGTGTTGCGGGTATTGGACGCTATGAATTTTCGCTTGCTGAATTATCGATTAAACACGGCGGGCATGTACGCGTGGGTTTAGAAGACAATTTATATTTAGAAAAAGGTGTACTTGCGAAAGATAATGCTGATTTAGTCAAAAAAGTTGTTGAAATTGCTAAAAAATATAATCGTGAGATTGCAACTCCCGAAGAAGCTAGATATATATTACGCATGAAGGAAGTGAAAGCATGAAAACACTATGTCCATTTGGTACGCATCGTGTGATTGAACCTCAAGGTGTCTTACCTCAAGCTGCAGATAAAATTGATGCAACACCTGTTTGTTATGACAATGAGATCATGATTGATGTAGATGTTTTAAACATTGATTCTGCATCCTTTCATCAAATTAAAGAAGCATGTCAACATGATGAATCAAAAATGAAAGATATGATTTTATCGATTGTAAAAGAAAAAGGAAAAATGCAAAACCCAGTCACAAAAAGTGGTGGAATGCTGATTGGAAAAATCAAAGAGATTGGTAAAAATATCAAAGACTCAAAAATTCATGTTGGAGAATGGATCGCTACGCTTGTTTCATTGTCATTGACACCTTTAATAATTGATGAAATCTTATCCATCAATTTAGAGAATGAACAAGTTAAAATAAAAGGCACTGCGATTTTATTTGAAACTGGTATTTTTGAAGTCATTCCAAAAGATTTAAATCAAAAATTAGTGCTTGCTGCACTTGATGTTTGTGGTGCACCAGCACAAGTGAAAAAACTTGCTAAGCCAAATGATACAGTATTGATTATAGGTGCTGCAGGAAAAAGCGGATTACTTTGTAGTTATCAAGCTAAAAAAATGGTTGGAATTCATGGTAAAGTCATCGGTCTTGTCAATGAAGAGTCTCAAAAAGATTTATTAATTGAACTTGGACTTTGTGATGACATCTTATTAATGGATGCGAAAAAATCATTAGATGTTTATCAAGCAGTTTCTCATTTAACTAACCACAAGTTGGCAGATGTTTCCATTAATGTTGTCAATGTTCCAAATACAGAAATGACATCCATTTTAGCAACTAAAGACAATGGTATTGTGTATTTCTTTTCCATGGCGACATCATTTACGAAAGCAGCACTTGGTGCTGAAGGTGTTAAAAAAGATGTCACGATGATGATTGGAAATGGTTATACGAAAGATCATGCAAAAATCACATTAGATATATTAAGAGAAAGTAAAGTGCTTCATGATTATTTCATGAAACGCTACGTATAGGGGGAATCATCATGAAATTAGAACTTAATATGAAGCATATAGAAAGACGCAAGAAGTATTTTCCAAATGTGACCGATGAACAATGGAACGATTGGAAATGGCAAGTTTCTAATCGTGTTAAAAATGCAGAATCTTTAAAGAAATACATAGATATTTCAACTGAAGAGATGCAAACGATTGCTGAGGTCTTAAGCCAATTAAGAATGGCGATCACACCTTATTATTTGACATTAATTGATCCTGAGAATCCAAACTGCCCAATTCGTAAGCAAGCAATCCCTTTTGGAAGTGAATTAATTAAAGGCGAAAATGATTTATATGATCCACTTGCTGAAGATCATGATTCACCTGTTCCAGGATTAACACATCGATATCCTGATCGTGTTTTATTCTTAATTACGGATATGTGTAGCATGTATTGTCGTCATTGTACAAGAAGACGTTTTGCTGGAAGTAAAGATGCGGAACTTAAAATTGAGCAAATTGATCAAGCCATTGAATATATTCGCAATCATGAAGAAGTAAGTGATGTCTTATTAAGTGGTGGTGATGCATTTTTAGCAAGCGATTCGAGAATCGAATATATTTTAAGTAAATTAAGAGAAATTGATCATGTTCAAGTCATACGTTTTGGAACGAGAACTCCTGTTGTTATGCCGCAACGTATTACGGATCATTTAGTTGATATTTTAAAGAAGTATCATCCAGTTTGGGTAAATACACATTATAATCATCCAGATGAAATTACAAAAGAAAGTAAAGATGCGATTGCTAAATTAGTGGATGCAGGCATTCCTGTTGGTAATCAAAGTGTTTTATTAAGAGGCGTCAATGATTGTGTACATGTGATGCGAAGACTTGTGAAAATGTTGATTGCTATAAGGGTTAGACCCTATTATATTTATCAATGTGATTTATCTGTTGGTATTGAACATTTTAGAACGACTGTAAGTAAAGGCATTGAAATTATTGAAGGATTAAGAGGACACGTAAGTGGTATCGCAGTACCAACCTTTGTGGTAGATGCACCAGGTGGTGGTGGGAAAATTCCAGTTATGCCTAATTATGTCGTTTCTCAAGCACCAGGTAAAATTGTTTTAAGAAATTTTGAAGGTGTCATCACCACTTATAGTGAACCAAAAGAGTATCACTCAGAATGCCAATGTGAGGATTGTTTAAAAGAAAAGAAACTTTATGGTGTCAGTGGATTATTACATGGTGATAGATTATCACTAGAACCTGATCACTTAGAACGTAAGGAAAGAATAGAACGTGACAAGAATACCAAATGAGTTTCGTGTTGTTGGGATTATCGGATTAGCCAAAAATACCGGTAAAACAACAACACTAAATTGGCTCATTAAGCACCACAAAAATGAATCGATTGGATTAACATCAATCGGACTAGATGGCGAGACCATGGATCAAATTCATTTTTTACCAAAGCCTAGAATTAAAGTTTGTAAAGGCATGGTTATTGCAACCGCACAAAGTTGTTTAGATGAATCTTTAATTGATTACGATGTTATTTCTAAAACAAATCTCTTCACATCCATCGGAGAGATTTTAATCGTGAAGATCAAAGGTGAAGGATATTTAGTCATCGCTGGACCTACGACCAATGATGAATTATCCAAGGTTTTAAAGATGATGAAAAATCATGCAACTAGGATATTTGTTGATGGGGCATTTAATCGCATGACGTTTTCTAATTTAGATGAGATTGATGGAATTATTCTTGCTACTGGAGCTTCGGTCTCACCAGTTATGGAAGAAACAGTTGAAAAAACGAGAAGAATTGTCGATTTATTTCATTTAGATGAAACGACTTATCACATAATAAACAAACAAGCAAAAATTATGTTTGTAACAGACCATGAGGAACATGTAATATACGATAAAAAGATCTCATCCATTGAACATGCTTTAAATCATTTGCAAGGCATTCAAAAAATTATCATCAAAGGTGCTATATCTGAAAATGTTATTGATTGTTTAATAAATTCTAGAAAATCAAATTATGAGTTAGTTGGAGAAGATCCATCAAGATTTATTTTTCAGTCATCAAAATTGAAGTATCTTGAACATTTGAATGTTCACTTATCGGTATTAAAATCATTAAAATTGTTGTTTGTGACGATGAATCCTTATCGTCCAACACATCAATCTTATGATCCTATAATATTTATGAAAGCATTAAAACATCATATTCAATGGGACATTATTGATGTGATGAGAGAGGAGTGAGCGTATGTCATCACTAAATTTAGATAAAAAAATGATTACATCTTGTCGATTAATTGCGAGAAATATTGCACAAGATGTTCAAGATATGATTGATAAGCATACAACAACATCGGTAGAAAGAGCTACTTTAAGAATGCTAGGTGTTGATGGTGTTGATCCTTTTGATGTGCCTTATGTGAATGTTGTGATCAACCACATCACCAAAACCTGTCAATTAAGCTTAGGTGTTTCGTATTATATGGCACATGCAATCAAAGATACAAAGATGTCACCACAAGAAATTGCTGAAGAAATCTCAAAAGGGCATCTAGATTTATCAAAATATACGAAATTAGGACCTACCAATTTAAGTGTTTTAAATCCATATTTCGAATCAATACTTCAAAAAATCGATGAGAGCACACATAAAAGAGATCACTGGCTAAGCGAAACTAAAGAAAAAACAACCCCATTGAAGTATGTCATTGTTGCAACTGGAAATATTTATGAAGATATTAAGCAAGCAGTTTCTGCAGCTGAACTCGGTGCAGATGTTATTGCAGTCATTAGAAGTACTGGGCAATCTCTCTTAGATTTTGTTCCTTATGGTGCAACAACAGAAGGATTTGGAGGAACATTCGCCACACAAGAAAATTTTAGATTAATGAGAAAAGCACTTGACGATGTTTCTAAGAAACTTGGAAGATATGTAAGACTGGTTAACTATGCATCCGGATTATGCATGCCTGAAATTGCAACGATGGGAGCAATAGAACGTCTTGATATGATGCTTAATGATTCTTTGTATGGCATTATCTTCCGTGATATCAATATGAAGCGAACATTCATCGACCAGTATTTTTCAAGATTACTTTCTGCTTATGCAAAAATAACGATTAATACAGGTGAAGATAATTATTTAACAACTTCAGATGCATTTGAACATGCGCATACCGTTTTAGCATCTCAATTCATCAATGAGCAATTTGCAAAACTCGCGATGATGGAAGAAAAATACATGGGTTTAGGACATGCATTTGAAATCGATCCAACAATAGAAAACAGTTTTTTATATGAATTATCGCAAGCATTAATGGCACGTGAAATTTTTCCTGATGCACCACTTAAATATATGCCACCAACGAAACATATGACTGGTGATATATTTATGGGAACGATTCAAAATGCATTATTTAATATTGCAACCGTGACATCGAAGCAATCCATACATTTATTAGGCATGATGACAGAAGCAATTCATACACCATTTGTGAGTGATCGTGCGTTAGCACTAAACAATGCCAATTATATCGAAAAAGCATTTAAGGATTTTGGCAATGAAATCACGTTTAAAAAAGATGGTATCATTCAAAAACGAGCGGATGAAACGCTAAAAAATGCTTTTGAGCTTTTACAAACTATTCAAAAAGAAGGAATGTTTGAAACCTTAAAAATGGGTAGATTTGCTGGCATATCAAGAACAGAAACTGGTGGAAAAGGATTAGATGGTGTCATTGAAAAAGATCAATATTATGTAAATCCTGTTCTTGATGCATTGGTGAGACGATTAGAGGTGAAACGATGAGTAATAAAGTTATTAGACCTTATGGTGACACTGAAAATGATGGGAAAATCCAATTATCTTTTTCTCTACCAACACCACATGGACCTCTTGGTGATGAAGCAGCAAAAGCACTTGCAATTAAAATGGGCGTTTTTGATCCACAAGTGGTATCAAGCAGTGCATTATCTGATGAATTTAGTTTTTATATCGTTTATGGAACAACAACACATCTTGTCGATTTAGATTCACTTACTGTTGAAACTTTAGAACATGAATCGATGAGTAAAGATGAAATTGAAACGTTTATTGAAATGCATTTTAGTGAACCATTAGTTTTTGTGGGAGCCTCAACAGGAACCGATGCACATACCGTTGGTATTGATGCAATTATGAATATGAAAGGTTATGCAGGTCATTATGGACTTGAAAGATATAAAGGCATAAAAGCTTATAATTTAGGTGGATCTGTGGACAATGAAGTTTTACTTGAAAAAGCACTTGAGTTAAATGCAGATGTGATTTTAATCAGTCAAACCGTGACACAAAAAGATGTCCATGTGCAAAACTTAACTAAATTTATTGAATTATTAGAAGCTGAACAATTAAGAGATAAATTTATTGTCATCATTGGTGGTGCACGCATCAATCAAGGTTTAGCAAAAGAATTGGGATATGATGCTGGATTTGGACCGAGAAAATATGCGTTTGATGTCGCAAGTTTTGCTGTTCAATCACTCTATAAAAAGGAACGTAAAATTAAACGATAAACGCCTATTAGTGCGATTTCGTGGTATAATGAGATTATAAGGATGGTGAAAGTTAGTGAAAATATATACAAAAAAAGGTGATCAAGGGCAAACAGATTTAATGGCCATCAGAGTGGGAAAAGATGATCCACATATCGATTTAATTGGTTTGTTAGATGAAGTTATGGCAAATCTATTAATGCTTAAACACTATATAAAAGCAACGGATATAAAAAACGATTTAATAAAAATTCACGATATTCTTTTTATGATGAACTATGAAATCGCTAAAAATAGTGTTGATGGTTATCAAACAAAAGAGGAAGACGTTAAATTTTTGGAATCAAAAATTGATCAATATGACCACATATTAAAACCATTGACTAAGTTCATAAAACTTGATCAAAATGAAGAAACCTTATGGTCAAATATGGCAAGAGTAGTTACAAGACGTGCAGAACGTCAGTTTGTAGAACTTAGTAAAACAGAGCCTATGAATCAATTTTCACTTAGCTTTATCAATAGATTGTCAGACTACTTATTCACACTTGGAAGATTTGTTTTTGAAGGGAGAGAATAATCATGGATAAAATTAAAGTTATTATTTGGGGATTTGGAGCGATGGGCCGTGGTATGGCACAAATGCTTTTAATGAAGAAAGGCGTTGAAATCACAGGTGTATGTGATTTGAATCCAGAGTATAAAGATAAGAATTTCTTAGAAGTTTTGAAAATGACTTCAACGGAGCACGATGAAGTAAAAATTGATGATGATATCGATCGTGTACTCAAAAAAGGTGCTGATATCGTTTTGCTTGCTACCGATAGTTTTACAAAAGGCGCATACGATAAGATTACAAAAATCATGAGTTATGGGATGAATGTGATTAGTACAGCTGAAGAAATGGCTTATCCATATGCTAATGAGCCTGAATTAGCTTCACAACTCGATCATTTAGCAAAAGCTTATGGAGTTACTGTACTGGGTACAGGGATTAATCCTGGCTTTATTATGGACTTATTAGTGGTTGCTTTGACTGGTGCGATGGTTGATGTGACGCATGTTGAAGCGAAACGTGTCAATAGTTTAAGTCCTTTTGGACCTACAGTGATGCATGAACAAGGTGTCGGTATTTCCATTAATGAATATCATAAACGCGTGATGGATGGCACATTAGCAGGGCATGTTGGTTTTAAAGAAAGTGTGGGGATGATTGCTGCAGCACTAGGTGTAAAACTAGAGGATTTCCAACAACAAATGGAACCTATCATCACATCAATTGATCGTAAGAGCACATACGGTGAAGCGAAAAGTGGAACACTTGCTGGAATCAATATGACAGGTCAAGGATTAATTAACGGCGATGTGTTTATCAATATGATTCATCCGCAACAAATAGAGCCTGAGATGGAAGGCACAGAAACAGGCGATTATATTAGTTTAAAGGGAACACCAAATATTGAGATGCAAATTAAACCAGAAATTAATGGTGGCATTGGAACGATTGCCATGTGTGTCAATATGATTCCACATGTGATTAATAGTAGACCTGGATTAAAAACAATGATTGATTTACCTGTTCCAAGAGCAATTTTAGGGGACATGAGAGATCTCATAGAAGCATAAGAAAATAGGATTTTTCCTATTTTTTTTGTATTCCACCCTAAGGGGTGGAAAAGCAATGCAAACAATGATACAATAGGAAGTATGGAAAACGCTTTCATCTTTATGAAAGATGATCTAATAAAGGAGGAGTCAAAAATGATTCCTAAGGGCACTTATGTTGAAATTGAAAAAGTGATTTTAAACCCTGACGAAAGAGCAAGTCATATTCCATTAGATACCAAAAAATTACCTTTAATCATGCATGTTAAAGGATTTTTGTGTGAAGATGGAGAACTTGGAAAAATGGTTGAGATTAAAACGATGACCAAACGGAAAGAATCAGGCAAATTACTTACAGTTCAACCATTTTTTAATCATACATTTGGACATTACGTTGATGAAGTGATGTGTTTAAGACAAAATATCCTCATAGAAATGGAGGATTATCATGAGTAAATACCAAGAAGTGATGGATCGAAAATCCGTCATCATGAAAAATGCTTTAAAGCTTGACTATGACAAATTTGAACTTGATGGTATTGGGTTCGATTATGAAATGATGATGAGTGATAGTGGATATACACTGGGTGATGTGATACAGATTCAACAGTCTTTTAGTGTGGGGAATACACCTCTGATCGAATTGAAACATTTATCTTCTTATGCAAGAAAATTTGCAAAAGATGGCTATGGTGCACGCATTTTTATTAAAGATGAAGCACAAAACATTAGCGGTTCATTTAAAGCTAGACGTGCAGCAATGGCTATTCATCAAGCCAAGAAACTCGGTTATCAAGGTGTGATTGCTGCCACCTCTGGAAATTATGGTGCAGCAGTAGCTGCGCTTGCAGCAAAAGCTGGATTGAAATGTATTATTGTTCAAGAATGCTTTGACTCTAAAGGAATTGGACAACCAGAAATTATTGAAAAAGCACGTGCATGTGAAGCATATGGTGCTGAAGTTATTCAATTATCTGTTGGACCAGAGTTGTTTTATGAATTTTTGAATTTATTAGAAGAAACTAAATATTTTAATGCTTCCCTTTATTCTCCATATGGCATCATGGGCATTGAGACATTAGGTGCTGAAATTGCTGATGAATGTTTGAGCAAACATGGAAAATATCCAGAAATGGTCATTTGTACGAATGCCGGAGGAGGCAATTTGACGGGTACAGCAAGAGGTCTTTTGAAACATGGAGCTAAAGATACTAAGGTTATTGCTGCATCTGTTGATTTATCAGGGTTGCACATGGCATCAGATCATGATTTTAATCGTAAATCATTTACAACAGGTCACACTGGTTTTGGTATACCATTTACAACGTTCCCTGATCGTAGTGATGTACCACGCAGTGCAGGAAGACCACTACGATATTTAGATGAATATGTTTTAGTGAATCAAGGTTCCGTTTTCTTTATCACGGAAGCATTAGCTATTTTAGAAGGTATGGAACGTGGTCCAGCAGGAAACACAGCTCTAGCTGCAGCATTTTCTATGGCAAAATCAATGAAAATAGATGAGATTATTGTTGTCCAAGAAACTGAGTATACCGGTGCTGGTAAACATATGAATGCACAAATTTCTTTTGCTAAAGATCAAGGAATTGATATTTTGTTTGGTAATCCCCTAAAAGAGATACCAGGAAAAAATATCATATTTCCGAAATCAGGAAATGATTTGATCCATAAGTCCATAGATTTAATGGATTTAAGATACTCTTATTTAAAACGTTATAAAGATATCAAACTCACTGAAGAAGATTATGAATATTTAGGACTAGAACTTAAGACAGATAAAAATCATATTAAATTATGGATGGAGGATATCAATGAAACCAAGAAATGATGACTTTTTAGAAAGAAGAAAACACTTAGATAAATATAGTGATCAAGAATTAAAAGCATATTTTTACAAACTTACCGATCAACTGATTGATCCTTTATTAGATCTTGCAAGAGATTATACAACACCTGCTATTGAACGAAGCGTTCTGA
>Ga0265294_10007625_pt1 | contig 12777 bp, 20 predicted proteins | sample MunlanPumphouse3_FD_192504 | JGI IMG/M metagenome (GOLD analysis project Ga0265294, IMG submission 192504) | Groundwater microbial communities from a municipal landfill in Southern Ontario, Canada - Pumphouse #3 | ecosystem: Environmental > Aquatic > Deep subsurface > Groundwater | place... | reverse complement strand
TAACCTTTACCCCTGAAGAAGTTAAGCAGCTGTTCGCAAAACATGCCGGAGCAATTGCACTAAAAGCAGGAATTCTTTCTTTTATCGCCGGTTTCATTTTTGCTTACATGACATTTTCAATTGTTCATATGTAAATGGTGATGGTTGGAAGTGTAAGGAGATTATAAAATTAAGTTGTCAAGGATTTCTTTACAACTCAAAAGGAGATATGAGTATGAAAAGACAATATGAAAACAATGGAAAGACATTTTGGGAAGATATTGACGCAACAATGCGAAGAACCGCCGAACAGTATAAAGAAGCTGTAAATAAAAATAGTGGTGGTGAATGTTGGATGAGTTTAAGTTTGAGGTAAAAAATGAGAGAAATAAAATTCAGAGGCAAAGAGATTCTATCGGGTAAAATGGTGTACGGAAATTATGTAAATTATTATGGGACTCATTATATTTCACCGGAAAATGATTTCCCATCGTTTGAGATTGATCCCGAAACAGTTGGACAATTTACAGGAAAACACGACATGAATAGAAATGAAATATACGAAGGAGATATTGTAATTAGTGAACTTACAAATCTCGAATATGTGATAAAGTGGGATGGAATCGCTGCGGGGTTTATAGGCAGTCGTAAGGGGTCGTATTTATTGCCTAGTGATTGGTGTAAATCCTCGATTCTTGCGAGGTGAAAAATGTCTCTATTTAAAAGAATGGTTATTGCCCTGCCTCCTGAATTCTTTGAGGGTTGGCAATGGAAAGCGGGTGACAAAGTACTCCATAAACAGAACAATTTTGAGGAATGGGAAATAGAATTTATTCCAGATAATGGTATAGCACATATAATTTCATTTAATAATGGTGACGTTTTTGGGTTGTATATCCCACTTCCAAACCAGAATCAGTTACAATCAATGTTAGACATATCCCCATTAGACTTTATAGAGGACTTCTACGAGTACGCTCATGAGCCTCTGTTGCCAGATATGGACAACGAGCAGTTTAAAACAGATATGGAGTGTTTCACGTTGGCGTATGTGATGGACAGGAAATTTAAGATGTTTTGGGATGGGGAAAAATGGTTAAGTTTGAGGTAAAAAAATGGACTACAGGATAATTGAATGTTTATCTCTGGGAGCGCGGAGGCACAGCGAGAAGACCCCTTCCTTTAGGGAGGGGATGAAAGCGAAGTCTCGCACCGTAGTAAACTTTAGCTTTTCTAATCATTCTTTTTAGTTTGGTTATCCCACTTTTAACGTAACCTACCGTAAGTTATATATAGTATTAGGTTGTATTACTTATTACACAACCAAACTAAAAAAAGAGAATAAGAGCTAAAACAAGGAGATAACCAAAATGATAAATCTTACAAAACTCGGAAAAGTAACAAAAACGTGGTGCAAAGACGGAAAACACAGAATGTATGTCAATGATCTATGCGCAGTACTTGGAATTGACCCAAAACATTTAAAAAGCGGAGAAGAGGGGAGAGTCGCAAGGGAATTGGTGGCGGCTAAACTCTGGTACGATGTTGTAGCCGATGAATGGGTGAGCCAGGGGATAGGGCAGGCTAGAAAAGAACAACTCGTGGCAGAAATACTGAAACAAACTGGAGCTGAAGAAGTTGAACATGAAACAGTTGAAGAACTAGAAACCATCGAAGAAACTGAAGCTCCTGAATTCACCGCAACAAGACCAAAATATTCATCAATAGCGTTAATCAACAGAATGCCAGAAAATAATGAAGAACTTGACGCACTCTTCAAAGCTGAGAAAATAACAGAATTCAAATCAAAAGTACTTTACCTGAATGGTGCGCTCCAGGTAGGGCGGATCCATAATATACACTTCACAGACAAAGCAAAATACAAAGAAATATTCATGAACTATCTTCTTGAAGAAAAGGAAAACAGTAATAAGAGGGCTTGAAATGGCAGCTTACAAACTTGATAAGGGTGCTCACTCCGTATATACTCTTCACTACCACTTAATTCTCGTTGTAAAATACAGGCGAAAAGCCCTGTATAACGAGGTAATCAGGGAAAGGCTAAAACAAATAATCTATGAAATGGCTGAAAAATGGCAGCGTGAAAAAAATGCTGAGATGGCTATTGAAATAGTAGCTCAAGAACCCGGAGAGGATCACCACCATATACTTTTCAAAGCAACCCCTAACACATCCTTAACAAAAGTAATCAATTCTATTAAGGGAGCTTCCTCGCGGGTTCTTAGGAACGAGTTCCCTGATACTAAGAAATTCTTATGGGGAGATGCTTTCTGGACTCCTTCATATTTCCTTGCTACTACAGGACAGGTTTCTCTTGATGCCCTAATAGCCTATGTAGACTCACAAGAAAGCAAAATACCGGAACAAGGTTAAAAAGGAGAATCCCCTTCCTTCAGGGAGGGGAGAACGTCAATTTCCATAATAGGAGTCATTTTATCTAGCATATTAATCTGGGGCTGGACATATGAAATGCGATATAAATTCAAAGTTAAATATTTTCTTCGCCCTAAATTCAAAAAAGGCGATTATGTTTTAATTCCAGACCGGAATAATAAACCCACTCTCGCACAAATTCGATGTGTGTTCACTGATTGGAAACATAGAGAAATAAGCTATGAAGTGCATCCTACGTTTTTTGGGAATGAATATGTCGATTTTGAATATTTTGAACAGTTGAATTATGATGAGAGTGCGGTATATGATGTGATGAATTATTATGATGTGAAAATGTGGAACCAATGGATGGACGAAAAAAATAAAAGTTAATTTTTGGAGTTAATATGGAAGATAAAAATACGGTTTTTGGAACACGTCCTATCCTGTATATATCGGGGCCGTTCTCTCATTCTGATACTCTGCATGGGATAGATGAAAACATTCTGAAAGCATCAAAGATAGCACTCGAAGCATGGATGAAAGGATGGGCTGCGTTGTGCCCACATAAAAACACATCCGGGTTTCAGCATTGCCCGGAAAAATGGGAAACATGGATGGACGGTGATGTCTCTTTTATCCGCAGAATGTCACCAAAGGAAGGTGATGCTATTCTCCTGATTCATGGATGGGAACTATCAAAAGGAGCGAGGATAGAAAGACGGGTCGCTGAAGAAATCGGGCTGAATGTTTATGAGTATGACAAAATCGGCATTCCTGATTTAAGTTAAATGGATTAATAAAGATTGATTTTTGACTATATGTTTCTATCTGATTTTCTTTTTATTATATCAGAATTATATTACTCAAAAATACCTCTTTTTTTGCTGTTTAAAACCGGTGTCTAGCGACACGGTTAAAAAGTGCCTATGTGTTTCTCATATTTTTTTTGCAAATACTCGTACACTACTCGGTCATAACTCGCATATTCCTATATGTTATGTAATAGTTGACTTTTGTCGACATAGGCAAAAAATGACAAATTATTCTGAAATTCCATGTTAAAAATATTATATTGCATGTATATTACTGTAAATGGTTATAGAGTGTTACGGTTTGCATCATTTCAGCATACTAAGCCGTTTTTTCGTATTACTCAGGGTAATATTCTTATTTTTTAGTTTGAGTTCGGAACCTTAATTATGAGCTTTGATAATGCGTAATAAGTAACTTATTTATATGATAACTGCCTTATTATTTACTATGGCAGAAACTTCTATACCGTTAGACAAGGCAACGAGAGACAGACTAAAGGACTTTGGGAAAAAGGGTGAAACCTGGATTGAGTTATTAAACCGATTGATGGACGAAATAGAAAATAAAACTTAATTGAATACTCGGAGCCACCAAGAATGAAAGTATTAGTTGCATGTGAATTTTCAGGAATTGTAAGAGATGCATTCATCCTGGCGGGATGTGACGCATTGAGCTGTGATTTAGAACCAACTGAGCGAAAAGGTCCACACTATCAGGGAGATGTAAGGGACGTCCTATACTCCGAAAATTGGGATTTAATGATAGCTCATCCACCGTGTACTCATCTAGCCGTATCAGGTGCTAGATGGTTCAAAGATAAAAAGGTAGAACAAAAGGGTGCTTTGGATTTTGTACGTTTCCTAATGGATACTAATATACCAAAAATTGCAATAGAAAATCCAATATCTATTATTTCCTCGCATATCCGAAAACCCGACCAGATAATTCAACCATGGCAGTTTGGACATGGGGAAACAAAAGCTACCTGTTTGTGGTTGAAAAATTTAACAAAATTACAACCTACAAATATAGTAGAAGGGAGAACCGCGAGAATACATAAACTTCCACCGTCAGCGACTCGATGGAAAGAAAGATCGAGGACTTTTGAAGGAATAGCTCAGGCTATGGCAGAGCAATGGGGGGGAAGATTGGAACTAGGGAGTGGAGATTGAAGGGAGATTAAAACTTAATTGAATGATCGGAGCCACCAAGAATGAAAGTATTAGTTGCATGTGAATTTTCAGGAATTGTAAGAGATGCATTCATTGAGAATTGAGATGATGGGACATTAAGTTTCAATTCCAACCCCTAATTTAATTAACCTTTTTTCAATATCCTCATCGAGAATAAACTTATCAATTCTATATTTATCATTAAATTTATCAATATTTTTAAAAGTGCCATTAACTAAATCCTTATCAAGCTCGTCTTTAAGCGGCTTGAAATTCTGAGAAACGGGCTTTTCAAAGTTTCGGTTTTCGTATCTCAAAGAATCGTCAATGTTAGAAAATTGAGTTACCGGAATGACGGAAGATCGGCAATGTGGATGTAAGGGACACTTATATCTATCAAGCTCAGGAGAATCGGTCTTAAAAACGGTTCCATGCATCATTCGACACTGTGGACTCGTCCGGCTGTCAATAGTCGCGTAAAACTGACACTCTTCTATTCCCTGCTGTTTGTAGCGTACTAAGGTTGTAGAGGTCGCCACGTCCGCGCTGAATGTCCTGGCGAACCTTTCAGCCCGGTATTTTTCCCCGCCCCATAAATCAAGCATTTCCCGAGCGAGAACTCGCGGGTTTTCCTGATAGATCCCCTCATCTTTGAGAGTTCTTATAATTGATTCTGCCACAACCTCAGATAATTCAATGGATTGACTGACAGCCTCTTCAGTGAGTGGCAATGCTTCCCTAAATGCAAATAGTTTAAGGTTATTCCGTTTTGGGCTTAGAGAGGCTGTTAATTGTTCGTTTATTAGCGAATCAGTGTATTTTACCGTGAATAAACAGAGATCGTTAAGAATTTTATCAAGTTGTATTTTAAAAGTCGCACTCTTGAATTGTTTTTTCAAAGACTGTTTTAGAGTCTTAGGGTTGCCCTGAATTCCCCGTTTCAGGGTCCTATCATAGAGAGAGATGAACCGGGATTCTATAGCATTAATTTCCGGGGAATCTAGGAGCATTGTAGACATGATTATTCAAGTACGACATACTCACAGAACAGTATCAGTTTTCCGGCAGTGAGCTCCTCCTCACCAATTGTAAGCGTGAGCTCCCTAGCTGCCGTTGTCGGTTCTGAGAATTTCGCTGCCGTCCCTGTCTGAATCCCTTCATGATATCCGGTTGCATAGTTATTCTCCGATAATGCTGTCGCAGCCGCAATCTCAACCGCTTCGTCTGTAGGGATCGACAGAGCGACAGTAGCAGTACTATCATCGTCAGATGCCAGACTGGTCAGGACAGTATACCACGATCTTATGATAATTGCATTCTCTGGGAGTGAAACACCAAGCTCAATGTCTCCAACTTTCCCACCATCTACATCGAAATCATAAGTAGCTCTTGCTATTCTTTTTGCGTGGAGGCCGTCGATTCCATACCCTGATAACATTGCCTCATTTATTGCGCCGGTTGAGACTACAAGAGCATTAAGAGAGTCATATGCTGTGGTTCCGTCGCCTACCTTCAGGGTATTGGTATCGCTGACATATCCGAGCTCTCCAGCCTCTAAAACTGGATTTGCTTCCGTCCATTCTGCGGCAGTGCCTCGTTTGATTTTGATTTGTGTATCCGAAAATGAAATATTAGCCAGTGTTGCGTTTTCAAGAGTCATATTATCCTCATGCCATATTGACTATTATCATTAATTTGTCTGCGTCTGCCATCGTGCCAGAATAATTGTGAGTAATTACGCCCGCGTCTATTGATATGCTGCTCCGGTTTGTCATTGTGCAATCATACAATAGCATATTTTTTGTGAGGTTTCTAATACTGAGAACCTGCTCGACTGTTATCGTATCATACGGACTTACCAAAGTTATCGTGCTTTCGCTTGCATCGAAAACGTACTTATCGGCAGGGACTATCTTTTCCGCGCCCACTGCTGCAACATTTGAAAGTGCTGCGATTTCTGCCGAAGTCGCCAAGCTGGAAACATCAGCCATGAAATTAGCAGGAGTCGCGAGGGCTGTTGCAATTCCGTCAACTACTGTGTCAACTGTGGAAATCAGAGCGTTTAATCCATCCGTCACTGTTTTTATATCTGTTAATTGATCGTCTGCTGTATTTACCTGCAATCGAATCAGGACATCATCTATATCCGACCCTCTAACGCAAACATCAAAGATACCTGAAGCCGGGACATAAGCAGAAGGGATAGTTATGAGGTATTGCCCCATATTGCTATTCCATACTGCTGTAGCTCCGGTTGCTACTTCTTCTGTTTGCTTATACTGCTTGACATACACTACGAGATCCTGAATAGTGTCCTCGTCTTCGCCTGACAAATCGGCTTTTATCGCTTCTACGAGGATTTCAGCGTCCTCGCCTGGGAATACTTCTCCGAGTATCATTTTACCATCTCCTACGGGCACGCATGAATAATAACACTCGCCTCATATTTCCCCCGTCAGTTCTACAGTACCCTCAAAATCAATACCTGTAGACTGATTCAAAGCGGTAACAAGTGACCGGACAATACTTTTGTCTGCCATGTCGTTCGCCCGTTTCTGAGCCATTTAGATCATCGCCTGCCAATCAAAAGAGATCTCCGCATCTGCTTCTGCTGGTGAATCTATAGTAATTGTAAAAGTCGTAGCTCCTTTAGCAGAAACGTAAAAGTCTCTTCCGCCAGTTGCCGTTGTTGGGGAAATTATTACTCTTGTGGGGGCTGCTGCAAGTCCATGTGTTACTTCAACTGTAGTTTGTCCGGTTGTTATTGTTGCAGTTCCCGTACTTTCAGTGGCATACCCTGAATTATAATAGATACGAGTATCCGTTCCTCCATCTGATATAGGGGTGTCAACTGCCTCAAAATGATTATTTCTGATGACTGTACCAATTACATACGCATCATCAATTTTTATCCCAATCGGGACATCGTTGATTATATTTCCTTCGACTATATTATTATTATTTGCAGACCCAGCTTTATTTTTTGTATGTAGTCTGATAGCTCTTGCGGTTTCTGCACCATTGCCTTCGATTATGTTATCTCTAATTGCGCATGTATTTACGATATCGTATGCCTCTATACCCCATGCCTTTGGTTTTTTTATAAAGTTATTTGCAATTAAAATGTTTGATATCGAATCTATAAACAATCCAATGTTTATCGTAGATCCTGACTCACTTGCTATTATATTGTTACACATCTGAGATCCAGCCGGACCATTGTGAAATCCTATTCCGTTTTCCTGAGATAATGGGGTAACCATGTTGTGATGCACATTCCAATACGAGGATAGTCCACCGTCGCCCCATATCGCCCACTTCCTTTGTCTAATGAATTTATTTTTTGAAATGTCTACGAAATGACTTGTACATGATTTAGCCGGAGAGTTGGTATCGGATGTGCCATGCCATATAGCCACATTCCAGTTGGCTGTGACATAGCTATAGTTATTGTTGAATGTAATATCATGTACGGATAGATTCGAACCATTCAAAATCAACGTTGCAGCAAATGTATTTGTACCAGTCCCTAAGTTGATCCCGTCTTTGAGTTTTAATACCGTCCCTTTCATTCCTGCAAATTCAATATTACTGCCTTCAAGGCATATCGAATATTTTGAATTGTTCACATAAAAATCATAAGGGGCATCTAACAAAAAAGTTCCTTCCAGTAGCTGAATTTTCCCGCCTATTGTGGATATAGAATCTATAGCAGCCTGTATCTCAACCTGGTCATCCGTCCCATCACAAACATAATCAGCCTGTGCCTTACTCTTAGCTGAACTATCAGATGCAGCAACAACAAGAGTTGCAGAACGTGTTATTTTGTGTGTCGCGGAAAGATTAGAATTTTGCACAGTTGTCAAAAGAGTATCAACTGTTTCACCTGGATTAGAAAGTCGTACTGGTTCAGTCATACGGGAACCTCTAGTATTTTTCCATCAGAATCGAGTAGATAAGCACCATTAGAATCGAGAAGGGGGAGAAAAGAAAGAGTATCAAGAGAGGGTATAGGTGTCCTCAGAGTGACCTGTATTTTATCAGTATCGGCTTCTGTGCCCTGGTATGAGTGAGTAATACAACCGTTGGCTACGGATATAGGTTTCCCCGCACCACTTGAAGAATACAAATCAAGATTTTTAGATAAGTTTCTTATCCTGTCTATGTTTTCCAGACCAACGCCGTAATAAGAATAATCCAACCAGATTTTCTTTCCGGTAGCATCATAAGAATAATACCCACCTGGTACAATTTTCTTCATGTGTCACCACCGCCAAGCGGGAACCCTGCCCATTTCAAAGCCAAATCGTCACTGAGAAGACCTGAATTACGCCATTCCAGAACGTCCTGAGAGGTTAACTGAGGTCTACTAAGTTCTTCAAAACGAACCTCTATAGAGTCTGTGCTTTTTCCCGCGAGTTCCTGTAATTTGTTAACTGCATCCGAAACAATGTTAATAAGAATTGACTGTAGCCCTTCGAGCCCCACCATTCGATCAGCCTCGGAAACGTAACCGGATGCATATGTTGAGCCTTCGGTTTTGCCCATTGAAATGGGACTCTGAAAAAGACCTAATGCAATGTCAACTTCTAAAGATTCTTTGAATTTAAGAACGTCGAGAGAACCGGCTGCATCTATGGGGCTGACTTCCATCCCATACCCCACAATGTCCTCGTTTTGGGAGAGGTTCTTATTATCCTCCATCCAGACATCAATAGCTGCTTGCGCTGCGTCATAAGTAAGGATTCCCTGCTTGACAAGTTCTTCCAACAGTGTAAAATTATATTGGTAGCGTCCATTGCCATACTTATAAACAAAATTTACATAACCGTTCACAACATCATGCCAGTTTTTGATACTCAATGCAACCGATTCAATCAATGGAGAGCCGTACATACCCCATGTTTTACGTTCTCTGGTATCCATCTGCACACATGTCCACTCTTTATAAACACCGTAAATAATTTGATCCGGTGAATACACTTTCTGAAATTTTGCATCTCCCTCGTTTATGATAAACTGAGTAACGGGAGGCTTTAGGATATTTGCGTCAGGGCGTGCAGAAGTGGACCCTGGGACCTCACCTTCAGGCAAAAGAGTAACATTCGGCATCAAAAGAGGCTGTAACTTAAATGTTTCAGGTGTCCGGCCTAACATTTCCGCAACATAAATTCCATCCCTGCAAAATAAACGGGACATTGTAGCAACCTGACTCTGAAAATTATTTTTCTTCGCCCAGGTTGTGAACTCGTTAACGGCTCGCTTTTTTCCGTCGTAACTCATGCCTTTTATGAGAGACAGGCTTAATTTATCAAGACTTGTGGATACATGCGGGCAGGAGTTGTCTAACTGTTGATAATAAGTATATCTGTTGTTGGTGTCGAAATTAGTAAGTCCACCCATCGAGGATTTAAGATCTCGTTGAGTGACGGGCCCGACGGCAGCACCTAATTTAATGGATTTTATAGGAGTAGAAGAAGCTGCATTTAATGCGACCATTTAGACACCGTTAATTATTTTTGACAGCATCCATTATCAGGATACCAAGTTCCTGAGCTTCTCCGGCCGTAAAACCTTCTTTGGAGAGTTCCTGTGCTTTCTGAATGATTCCGGCGAGTTCTTCCAGGGAGATAGTACCGACTACGGTCTGGGCTTCTTCGATTAGTGCATTTCCTTCCATGAGTGCGGCTATTTTAGCGCGTCCCGTTTCGATTTTTGCGGCGGGGTAGACTATCTTGCCCTGTGCTTTCATTGTAGTGTAGGCTCCGCCTATGGCAACTACCATACCCATAAAAAAGTTAAACCAACTTTCTAAAACTTCGATATCAATCATAATGTGGCTCCGATTTGGTTAACAGCGTTAACAATTAAAAATAGCGTTAAAAGAATAAAAAGGTATGTATTATTGATAAAAAATTAAAGAAAATGGGGAAAAAAGCTTATTTTATCGGGATTTCGTGCGAATCATCTTTGAAATATCAAACCCGGACCTGAAAGGATGCTCAATAACAACCTGAACAGCTAAAGAAGTAATGTCTACCATATCATCATGAGCAGCGTTAGGAAACCCTAATAGCTCAGTTTCATAGTCATTGAGCCAGTGAGCCCCCTCCAAGAAATAAACCGCCCCTGAAGAAATCCGGGTAGCTGCCGGGATGAAACGAGATACCTTGTCCGTGTCTTCGTCTATTTTGTCAACCGGTAGCCCCTCCTGCTTGAGAGTTTGGTATAAGCTGATACCAAGCCCTCTGGTAGCTACCCACTGAGTCTTTGGCTTCCATCTTGCATACTGTTGTGAAAAAAGTTTAACCTGGTCAGGGGTTTCGAGTCGAGTATGAATCAAGTCAATTAATGCAAGGTCGTTTTTGGGAGTCTGAACCCATGTGCCTAATGCAAAATAGTCGGCTGTTGTTTTGGTTGAGGCTGCCGGGTCGCATGTTTGGAAAATCCTGCAATGGTCGAGTACTTCAGTTTTGTCTTTGAGGTTGAGGATTCCGTTTTCGATAGTGCAATATTTGAAGTTCTCTTTTTTAACAAGGTTGCCCTCTGCTGCTGATGGGCGTTGTTGGTAAAGGGAGAGCCATTCGTAGACAGTCAATGTTTCTTTTGTCCGAAACATATCTTCTGTGGAAAATTCTTCTTCCCATAGTGCTTGATTGGGTCCGGTTCTTTCATCATAAGGAGCCAACGTTTCTTCAGATAATGCCGGAAGTGATATAACTTCAAATTGATCTACATTTGGGTTTTTCTTTGATAAATCTAACAGCCAACCAAGTAAATCATCTTCTTGCCAACGAGTTAAAGTTATTAGGATACCCGCGCCTTTCTGCCTTCGTGTCCTGAAAACACTATTATACCAATCTTTTATTTTTTGTCTATATGTTGGGCTCTCCGCGTCAGCCCGGTTGCGTATTGGATCATCGATTATGCCATAATCAAAACCGAACCCTGTAATACTCCCCCCTACACCTGCACATTTATAAATTCCTTTATAACCAACGATTTCAAAAATCTCAGAATTTCTTAAATAACTTCCATGAGAATCGGATCTAACATTTGATTCATTTAAAGTTGTATTTGGGAAAACTTCGTGATATTCAGGAGACGTTAATATTCTTTGAACGTCTCTGTTCATCATTGCCGCGAGATCTGCACCATATGAACATGAAATTATCTTCGCATTAGGATTTACACCAAATATAAAAGCAGGGAGCCTACGAGAAACTAACTCGCTTTTAGTATGGCGTGGGGGCATTGTAATAGCTAGATTTTTAATTTCACCTTTAACGAACTGATCTAATTTTGAAGCTACTAACTTATGATGCCAGTTTTCCCTAAATTCAGGGAAAGTAAAACGTGTGAAGTCCAGAAGGTTACTTCTAGCTTTTCGTCTTTTTAAAAGTCTTGCTGCGGCTTCTGTTTTTTTACTCATTGTTAATAATCTCAATTAGTTGTTCATCAGAGAGAGTATTTAAATCCATTTTCCCCGAATGTTTCAGATTAGCATCAAGTTCAATCTTCTGCTTAGTATGCCCCTGCAAATCAGAAATAAACTTAGCCCAATCAAGATAAGTATTTTTATCCTCTTTTATGCCGTCCTTTTTCTCATCGAGTGCTTTAAACGCCCTTCTAAGAAGTCCGGCCTTTGTGGCCTTCTCATTTTCAAGAGTGAGCCGGTCAACTTCAAGTAAAAAATCGTCATGTTTTCGCCATAACCAGAGGGTTGAAATGTGTATCCTAACCTCTTCAGCGACTTCTTCATAAGTTTTAGTGCCTTCCGATAGCAAAAGAGCGGCTTGTTTTCGTTTGGGAGTCCAGGTAAAAACATCTAATTTATTTGGATTTTTGGAAGTTGATTTTTTTGGTTTTTTCTTTTGGACTGCCACTGTTACACCTTTCTTATCATTTATACACTCAATATTATTTATATGTTAACACTGTTAACGATTGCCACAAAAAAAAATAATTACTTAATTATTTTCTTATAAATATAAGCCCGCTCCCCAACAGCAATACCAGCATTACAATCAGCCCCACCAAAGATATACTCGCAAGAATCGCATTTTGTCTCTTCCTCGCCGGTGTATCGGTGGTTACACCCTATTATCGTGTAGGTGATTGATTTTTTCAATTTGATTTCACCTTTGAGAGTCCAAGAGCTTCCAACATTGCAACCCTGGCTTCGTTATATGTGTTTTTATGAATTACGATGTTTCTTTCTTTGCATTCAGCTTTGAAGATTCCTGTACCATACTCTCTTTGAATTGTCCATTCTACCATTTTATCACCTGTTAATTAATCACGGCTGTTTGTTCCTGTTAGTATCGAGTTTAATTCATTTTTAAGCTCGTCTAATGTCTGTTGTGCTAAATCGCATACGCCAAGCATGTGGACGAATTTGCCTCTTGAATTAGGG
>Ga0265294_10007619_pt1 | contig 12785 bp, 9 predicted proteins | sample MunlanPumphouse3_FD_192504 | JGI IMG/M metagenome (GOLD analysis project Ga0265294, IMG submission 192504) | Groundwater microbial communities from a municipal landfill in Southern Ontario, Canada - Pumphouse #3 | ecosystem: Environmental > Aquatic > Deep subsurface > Groundwater | place... | reverse complement strand
TCGCCACCAAAATATTGCTATCCCGTGATGCCCCTCGACTTGCATGTGTTAAGCCTATCGCTAGCGTTCATCCTGAGCCAGGATCAAACTCTTCCTTGTATAAAGTTTTGTTAATCTCTGTCCAGCATGCTTATCCTTCAATTTGACATTGACGGTTCGATTTTACCCTGTAAAATCTCTTCTTGTACTACTATCTAAATCCTTTCAAAGAACACTTTCATTCGCATCCATTCATTTATCCCGCATCGCTGCGGACTCTTACTCCTGGAAAGCGGGTGCAAAAGTAGTCCGTTTTGCATTACACTCCAAACTTTTTAGAGAGAAATTTCTAAAGTTTTTTATTCGAGGCACTCAAGATACTATGGGGGTGTACGTTAGATGAACACCTTTCTTGTGATGCTCAACAGGTTTTGATTCAGAAAAACTTTGAAAGAAAAAAATGAGAAAAGAAGCGTACAAGGCCTTTCACGCAGACAAAAAAGATCCATTCTTTCAGAACAAGAAAGAAGAATAAAAAAAGCGAAAGCCAAAAATCGACTTATTAAATGATGCAAAATGTAAAAAATCGAGTATAAAACAGCGCATTTTGTAAAAACAGTCCAAAAAAGTCAAGTTTTTAATAAAAAAAAACAGCTCGCAAACGTTATATCATAAATAAATATTATCTTGGTACACTTTTTACTCCGACTATATAAAATGTATTCCTTAAATCTCTAATTATCATGAGACAGCGACCCCGTTTTTTAAAAAACATCGGCATCGTATTTGCCATTTTCTCCATTTTTGTGGTCATTCCATCCTGTATTGACGAGCTCTACAACCTGAATAATGGGTTATCTTCCAAGATGGTATTGGGTGGGGATTCTCTTTCCATACCAATTGGAAGCACGGACACCATTAAACTCAGCGACATCCTGAAAGATTATGATATCGAGATGCTGAAAACCATGGAAGACGGAGGTTATGGTCTGTCAATGAAAGATTCCATTGATGTGGATATTCCCAAAATTGATCAGACGGCATTAGCCATTTCGGATAAGACATTATCAAAAAATAAGCCTATAAGTTTTGGAGATATCAGTCTGGCAGATTTCAAGATACCCGGAAAAAATGTCAGCAATGAATTTGGCTTAAGTTTGAGTTCTGTATCCATCAATAACTTTAAAATACCGGCATTATCCCAGGATACGTCTTTTGGGGTTGGCATGTCTCAGTACAAATTGCAGGATCTGACTGTAGACCCAATAAACGTGGATGTAAGTAAGGATCATATATTTGGAGGTGTAAATCTTCCGCCGATTCCTCCGGTAGGTACGGCTGAACTAACCATTAAAGACACATCCATTAATGTCAACACATCAGGTTCTTTCACCAATACCATAGATGTTCCCAATAATGTCACGGGCATTGATACGATCAAACTTAAATCTGGGGCAACATTCCAGGTAAGCATAGCACTGGAAGGAGCTGTCGGCCTTTCTAGTACCAACGAGACCTCCATCGTGCCAAATCTTACCATCGAACCATCCTCCCTTTTCCTATTTGCAGGAGGTGGCGGTCATCCGGTCCATTTAAACACAGGCTCTTTGAACAGCACCAACAATTTTTCTCAGTCAACACCACTATACAGTATTGAAGCTTTTAAAATTGAACCGGGCGAATTGGGAAACGGACAAATCAACATTTCCAGGAACATCCAGATAGGAGGCTCCATGGCATTAAACAGTGCAAAAATAATGTCAGACAGAGTCGATGATTTGAACAATCTGAAGTTAGTCGTTCATGTCTCCGTAAATGGTATTGTCATCAAATCAATGAAGTTCGATATTCCACCTATTGTCACAGACTTATCCGGAGAAAAATATTTTGGTGTTAATAATAGCGTTCCGGGTGAAATCGATTCGATTAAAGTGATCAATTTTGTAGAGGATCCGGCGAAAATCTCATTTGAACTCAAGGCTCCGAATCTGCCTGATATGGAAAATGGGGAGATCAAAATTGACGAATTGGCTATTACTTTCCCGAAAGAATTGAAACTGAAGGCTAATCCAAATGTTAACGGACAAGTCTACACATTAAACAATCTATCTTTCACACCTGAAGACGGATATAAAGTCGATATTGATTTGAGCCATTTAGACCTGTCCGATAGAAAAATTACAGATAATCAATTAAATTTGAATGGGTTTATTCGATATATAGGGAATATGTCTCTTAAAGGCAGAATCGATAGTGAAGTGCTGGGTGCCACTCAAGATGCAAGTATGGGCGTCAAGATGGATGCGTCTCTCTCCTTTAAGTCCGCCACAGTAGTCACAAAAGACATATCGAAGAATGTAAATGAGAGCGATTCCATAGGCATTGCTCTTGATATTGACATTGCTGATCAGGTGAAACGTCTTAATACGGTAACCATAACACCTGGAACCAAGATTCAAATAAAAATTGACCCGCCAGTTTTACCCTTGGCTTTGACTGGCAATGACCTGCGAATCAATTTTCCAGATTTGTTTAAATTCAAATCTGATATACCCACTTTACAGCCAGGTATGGGTAACTATTACCTGATAAATGGCTCTATACCAAGTACCATCGAATTGGAATTGGAAGCTTTGAATATCAATCAAGACCTGGAAAATGGTGTATTGAAATTAGACAAAAGCATTAAACTTTCAGGTGGAGTCAAACTTTTGGCAGGAGAAGTCAGCAGTACAGCCATCGATGAACTCAGCGGGAAAAATCTAAAAATCGAAGCCATTGTTCCCGATCTGACCATAGCATCCACCCCCATCGAATTCAAGACCTTGGATGCAAATTACACTGATTCGACAAATCTGGATATCGTCATTGATCCTTTACCAAAAGAAATCGTTTCGCTGGACAGTGTCATTCTGGATGACAATGCCTATCTGGATATAAACATTGACATCACAGACATGCCAGACCTTTCAAGCCCATTGATGGCAAACATGAATCTTGATTTCCCCCAATTGATAAACTTTGCGCCAAACACTGTTGATGCGAATAATCGATTGACCATTAATCAAGCGTTTACTGTGGATCAAACTTTAAATAAGGCATCATTACACAAAAGAGTAAAAATTAATGGGTTCAAATTTAGCAATGAGGACCTTAATGGTAAACTTGAGATTCATAAAAAAGTAAAATTCGATGTTGGAGTATCCGTAGTGAATCCTACCGTGAACAGTGCAGAATTAACGAGCAATACCATTAATGCCAATGTGGATGTTATTTTGTCCGGCATCAATTTCAAAGAGGTCTATGGCAATTTTAATCCAGGCATTGCCCCCATCAATGAGAATGTTTCACTGTCCGATTTGCCGGATTTCATGAAAAAGGATGATGTAGTTCTGGATATTACAAGACCGGTCATTGTTTTGGAAACTCAAAGCAATCTGGAAATTCCGATTGATGCCACCATGACACTGACACCAAAGAAAAACGGTACTGAAATTACCAGTAGCAGAATCACGTTGCCGGTTCTCAATTTCCCAAAGGCAAAATCTTCATCAGAACCGGATACCGCACGTTTCTGGATTGGCCCGTTAGAAGAAGGAAAACCTGAGAACTATCAGTTTAAAAGGGCAGACATTCAAAACATGTTCAAAACGGTTCCGGATGATATTACTTTCGTTGTTGATGCACAGGCAAATACTGAAGAGAAACACCATATCGACCTGAATGCAGAATACAAGATGAACATCAAATATGATGTCAGAGTTCCTATGGCTTTCGGAGATGAATTGAATATTGAGATACGTGACACCATTTCAGATTTGGATGAATCCATCGGAGATCTCGCATTCTCAGGGAAAAGTCTTGAAATATTCGGAGATGTCCTCAATTCCATTCCTCTCCAACTTGATTTCACCATGTATCCGTTGGACAAAGACAACAACTACATAGCCGTCGACTCTGTTTCACAAGTGATTAAATCAGGTGCATTCGACGGAAGTGCGGTTTCATCCAAGATATCCCTCAAATTTGAAGACCCTGATGGATTGATGAAAGATGTAAGAGGTTTTGAGTTGGTATTTAAAGCCTGTACAAACGGTACACCAGCCGGAACCGCTATCAAACCGGAGAACTATATCAAAGCTGATTTAAAAGTACGCCTCAAAGGAGGAATAAACATTGGTGATAAATAAAATATGCAAGCGATATGAAAAAGAAAATCTTAAGATACGGATTTTGGTCACTGGTTTTATGTGTTGCCTCACAGTTTGCAAATGCACAATCAATTGCACGTACAGCTTACTTCATGGATAATGCGACCAACAGGCATTTGATGAATCCTGCACTTACGCCGACAAGGGGTTATTTCAGTCTACCAGTCGTTGGAGAATTATCTTTAGGTGTTGAATCCAATATGGCATTTACAGATTTTATTTATCCTGCTGTCACACCAGGCGGAGAGCTCCTTTCCTTTCTCAGCCCTGATGTTGATGCCGCCGATTTCCTTTCCCGAATTGACCCCAACAACTTTCTGAGAATGGACATAAGGACAAGCATCTTGTCTCTCGGATTCTATTCCGGAACAGACTTCTGGACATTTGATGTAGCCAGCCGTGTAAATATGAGCCTGAATCTACCTTACGATCTGTTTGCGTTTGCTAAGGTAGGTAAGGCAAATTCTGTAAACGAGTATCATCTTGACAACCTGTCTATTGAGGCTGGAGCGTTTGCAGAAGTTGCATTGGGATATTCCCGCAACATCATGAACAATTTACGGGTTGGCGGCAAGATTAAATATCTGGCAGGCGGAGCGAACATCAAAGCCTGTCTGAAAAAGATGGATATTTACATGAGCGATGCAGCATGGACAGTCACGACAGAAGGACAAATGGATGTCTATGGGAAAGGTCTGACCTTCGAAAAAGATGAAGACCAAAATATCAATGGAGTCAATATCGACTCTCCAGGCATGGGGGGTTCAGGAATGGCCTTTGACCTGGGAGTCACCTATTCCCCCATTCGCGACCTTGATATTTCTGCAGCAATTGTAGATTTGGGTAGTATCAAATGGAAAAAGGATAATATCCTTCAGGCAAAATCTTCAGGGACAACGACATACACTGGATTTGAAAACATCGGAAATCAGGATGAAAATGAATCTAATTCAACAGAAGATCAGCTTGAAGAGTTGAAAGACGATTTGATAGAAATGGCTAATTTCAAAGAACAGGCTGCTTCCGGAGACTATACGCAGAAACTTTTCCCGACCATCAATGCCGGTGTCGAATATTCCGTATTAAAAGACAAGATAAGCTTAGGTGTGCTTTATACCACCCGAATGATGGAAGATGAAAACTACTCGGAGTTGATGGGATCACTCAATCTGAGACCTTCAAAGTGGTTTAATCTGTCAGGAAGTTACTCCTTTATGCATGGAAAAGGCGAAACTTTCGGTTTTGCCCTTGGCTTTATGCCAGGCATCATCAATATCTTCATGGCTTGTGACTATACTTTCCTGAAAGTTACTCCCCAGTATATACCACTTAATACCATGACTTCAAATTTCCAGCTTGGTGTAAGTATACCACTTGGGCTGGGTCATTTGCCTGACAAGCATTAATTTCCCCATTAAATTACGATAGACGATTCGGAGTGATGTTCTCATTCCGAATCGTTTTTTAGCTAAAAGAATTCTTGTTATATCCGGATTTTTGAGTCATATTTGTCTTCCATTTCAGATTTTAGGTCAATAATTTGTATCCTATTAACTCACAGCATTATGAAGCAGTTCTTCAAATTCACCTTGGCATCTTTCGTTGGAGTTATCATCGCACTCTTGTTTTTTTCCCTGATCATTATCTCTATAGCCGGTGCGATTTCGAGTACAGACAGGCAATATCGTTTGAAGGACAACAGTTTTCTGAAAATTTCTCTGAACGGAGAATTGAAGGAACAATCTGTTGATAATCCTTTCAACCTAACAATACCGGGGTTACCGGTGGACACCAAAATGGAAAGTCAAGGTTTGGATGACATCTTGTCCGCCATTTCCAAGGCTAAGACCAATGATCAGATTAAAGGCATTTATATAGATGTCAAGACGCTGTCCGCCGGATTTTCCAGCGTTGAAGAAATCAGGAATGCGTTGATCGAGTTTAAGAAATCCGGGAAAAAGGTATACGCCTATGGCGACACCTACGACCAACGCGAATATTATATCTGTTCAGTCGCTGACAAGATTTTCATTAATCCTCAGGGGATGATGAATTTTTGCGGACTGGCTGCAACTCCTGTTTTTTATAAAGGGACACTTGACAAGCTTGGTGTAAAAGCTGAAATCTTCAGAGTCGGTACTTTCAAATCTGCTGTCGAACCCTATCTCAATACGAAGATGAGCGAAGCCAGCAGACTACAGACCAAGGAATATATCGGCGGCATCTGGGGGCATTTGCTTAAGGGTATTTCTGCATCCAGAAATATTTCCACGGATGAACTGAACACCTTGGCAAACAAGAATATGTTGTTTCAACCCACAGAAGAATTAATCAAGAACAAACTGGTTGATAGCCTCCTATATAAATCTGATATGCGGACTTTTCTGGCAAAAAAGGCTGGAGTGGATGACATCGACGACTTGAATTTGGTTTCTGTCAGTGATTTTCTGACTGTTCCGGAAAAAAGCAGCAAATTTGTGCAAGATAAAATAGCCATGCTCTATGCAGAAGGCGAAATCTTTGACGAAGGAATAGAAGGCATCGTCAGAGATGACATGATTTCAGAAATTGAGAAAATCAAAAAAGACGAAACCATCAAGGCTGTCGTTTTCAGGGTGAATTCTCCCGGTGGCAGTGCTTATGCTTCCGAACAAATATGGAAAGCCATCTCCGATTTGAAGGCTGTCAAACCTGTGGTTGTCTCCATGGGTGATTATGCAGCATCCGGCGGTTATTATATTTCCTGCAACGCAAACAAGATCATCGCTTCACCAAACACCATTACCGGATCCATCGGCATTTTCGGTACATTTTTTATTCTCGACAAATTGGCCGATAAGGTTGGTCTAAGCTTTGATGTTGTCAAAACCAACGATATGTCTGATCTTGGAAACATCACACGTCCCATGACTGAAATAGAGAAACATAAGATACAAAACTATATTGAAAAAGGCTATGATCTTTTCGTGAAACGTTGTTCCGAAGGTCGAAAAATGGATAGCCAAAAACTCAGGGAAATTGCGGAAGGCCGTGTTTGGACAGGTGAAAAGGCTGTGGAATTGGGTCTTGCTGATGAATTGGGAGGAATCGACCATGCCATCAAAGTCGCAGCCAAACTTGGGAAAGTCAAAAATTATCGCATGGTAAGCTTTCCTGAGAAGAAAAACTTCATGACTCAACTCATGGAAGAATTTGAAGGTAAAACTAAAATGCATATTGCTCTGAGTTATTTTGGAGAAGAATACGCCCCTCTTCTCAAACTGAAAGAAGCTAAAATCCAAACAGGCATACTTGCCCGTATGGAAAATATGGATATACATTGAACCGTTTATTAATTCCAACATTGTGTCAAAATCTAAAGCGCGTTATTATCTGTTTCCATTCGCATGGATTTACGGAATCATCATTTGGTTTCGCAACATGTTTTTTAATATTGAGTTGCTCCCGTCAGAAAATTTCAACATGCCTGTTATTTCAATCGGGAATATTACCATTGGTGGTACAGGCAAAACACCACACACGGAATATCTGATCAGACTATTAAGCAAGGATTATCAAGTCGCTGTGTTAAGTCGCGGATACAAGCGTAAAAGCAAAGGTTTTCTTCTGGCAAACGATCAATCGAATTTGGCGGATTTAGGCGACGAACCTTTACAGATGAAAAAGAAATTTTCCAATCTGGTTGTAGCTGTTGATGAAAGCAGAAGAAAAGGCATACACAGTTTGATGGACGCATCCATGAAACCTTTCATCGATATCATTTTGCTGGATGACGCCTTTCAACATCGGTACGTCAATCCGAGCATCTCCATTTTGCTCATTGATTTCAACAGGATGTTGAAAGAGGATCACCTGTTACCTGTAGGAAACCTTAGAGAACCGGCAGGACAGATGAAACGGGCAGAAATCGTCATCGTCAGTAAATGTCCAACCGATCTGAAACCTATAGACTTCCGTGTTTTAACAAACAACATCAAATTGCAGCCTTATCAAACCTTATTTTATACAACGATGATATATGGAGAGCTGAAAACCATGTTATCATCGATTCCTCCTGTCGGAAAACAATCCACCCATGAAGAAAATACAGAAGAGACCGAAAATACGGAAGTTGACTTCTCTTACGAAAACCTGACCATGGATCAGATAAAGAGAGAGAAAAAGCCAGTTCTGATTCTCACCGGTATTGCCTCTCCCGACAGTTTGGTCGACTATGTCCATCAATATTGTCCGGATGCAGAAGCCATGATTTATCCGGATCACCACGAATTTAAGAAAAAAGATGTACGCAAGATTGGGCAGGCTTTCGAAAAGATAAAAGCAGCCGGTGGAGTCATCATCTCAACGGAAAAGGATGTGATGCGCATTCACAACAATTCATACATGGAGACTTTGGCTCATTATATATATTACCCTGCTCTTGAGGTTCGTTTCCTTGATGAACAAGGCACTTTATTCGATCAAAAAATACTGGATTATGTACGAATCAATAAACGACACCGCAGAATGGCTTAAAGAACGGGTGACCAGTCGTCCGGAAACAGCCATCATCCTGGGAACAGGTCTGGGGGAACTCGTTAAAGAAATAAAAATAAGCCTGGAAATACCTTATAAAGATATACCGAATTTTCCGGTATCAACTGTTGAAGGGCACATCGGAAAGCTTATCTTCGGCAAGCTGGGCAACAAAGATATTATGGCCATGCAAGGCCGTTTCCATTATTATGAAGGTTATGATATGAAACAGGTCACCTTTCCGGTTCGGGTCATGAAGGCCGTCGGAATCAAGACCTTGTTTGTATCGAATGCAGCCGGCGGCATGCGTGAAGAATTTGAAATCGGAGACCTGATGATGATTACCGATCACATCAATCATTTTCCTGAACATCCGCTTCGAGGCACCAATTACGAAGAGCTGGGACCACGCTTTCCGGATATGTGTGACGCATACTCTCCGCGCCTGCGAAAAAAGGCTCTCGAGATTGCTGCTGAATTGGACATCAAATTACATCAGGGGGTTTATATCGGTACTTCAGGCCCTACTTTTGAAACCCCTGCCGAATTTCAGTATTTTAAAATGATCGGTGGTGACGCGGTTGGCATGTCAACCGTTCCGGAAGTCATTGTTGCGCGTCATGCAGGGCTTGAAGTTTTCGCCATATCGGTCATCACAGATATCGGTCTGAAAGGCAAGATCGTGGAGGTATCTCACGAAAAAGTCCAAAAAGCCGCTTTGGCTGCACAACCAAAAATGACGCAAATCATGCGGGAATTGATTAATCGCTCTTAGCTAACAATGGAAAAAAAACGAACAGAAATCAGCGAATACGGCGAATTCGGCCTTATTCAGCATCTTACTGAAAACATCAAATTAAATAACAATTCCAGCCGCGTCGGTATCGGAGATGATGCAGCCGTACTGGAATATCCGGAAAAAGACATTCTGGTTACCAACGACCTGCTACTTGAAGGCATCCATTTCGACCTGACATATACTCCATTCATGCATTTGGGGTACAAATCGGCCGTCGTCAATTTCTCCGACATCTACGCCATGAATGGCAGACCAAAGCAGATCATCGTTTCAATCGGCATTTCAAAACGCTTTTGCGTGGAAGACCTGGAAGAATTTTACGGTGGCTTGCAGACCGCCTGTGAAAAATACGGAGTAGATTTGGTTGGAGGTGATACTTCCGCTTCATTGACCGGCATGCTGATCAGCATCACCTGTGTGGGGGAAGTTGAAAAAGGAAAAGCAGTATTAAGAAGCGGAGCCAAAGAAAACGATTTGGTCTGTGTCTCCGGAGACCTTGGAGCAGCCTATATGGGGCTTCAGCTGTTGGAAAGAGAAAAAAGGGTATTCGACCATGCCGCTGACATTGATCCCGATTTTACCGGAAAGGAATATCTTTTGGAACGTCAACTCAGGCCTGAAGCCCGCAAGGATATCGTTGAGCTCCTTGCCAAGAATAACATTGTTCCCACTTCCATGATTGACATTTCCGACGGTCTCTCTTCAGAAATGCTGCATATCTGTAAGAAAAGCGACTGCGGTTGCCGAATTTATGAAGACAAAATCCCCATCGAATATCAAACAGCAGCTCAAGCTGAAGAAATGAATATGAATCTAAGCACCGCAGCATTGAACGGAGGAGAGGATTACGAACTCCTGTTTACCGTTCCACTAAGCATGCACGATGAGATTTCTGCATTGGAGGGCATCCGTGTGATTGGCCACATTTGTTCAAAAGACAAAGGCAGCCGGCTCATAACCAGAGACGGAAATGAATTTGACCTGGTTGCACAGGGTTGGAAAGCGGTATGAATTTACGTCTGATTTGATCCGATTTCTATTCATTACATCCATTGGTTTAAATAGTCTATGTAAAACTTCCAAACAACCTTTTGCATATTTTTGCATATAAGGACCTCCTTAAGGGGGTGATTTATGCATAAATACGCTTTTTATGAAAAAAAATACACATAATATTTTGTAAAAACGTATATGTTAGCTACTTTTGTGGAGATATTTGTATTTTTATTCAAGAAATAGACAAATCATTCTCCAATGAAAGACAAATCAAACAGACTACTGTTAATCAAAGAAATCATTAAGGACAACAAAATCGGAAGTCAGGAAGAACTGCTTTCCTTTTTGCAAAAGAACAACTTTGATTTGACTCAGGCTACATTATCAAGGGATTTAAAACAATTGAAAGTTGCCAAAATGCCCGACTATGAAGGTGGATACGTATATGTTCTACCAGATGGAGTCAACATGATCAAGCCATCATGGTCAAAAATTCCCGAAGCTTCCTATATAGCCAATGGTTTTATTTCCATTGATTTCTGCGGTGTCTTTGCCGTCGTCAAGACCAAACCCGGTTATTCAGGAGGCATTGCTGCAGATATTGACCAAAAGGCTTCTGCCGAAATTCTCGGCACTATTGCCGGAGATGATACCATTCTGATCATCCCCAGAGAGCACATTACGCGAACGGAGCTGACTCGGATCCTGGCGGAGATTTTGCCTCTCTGATTAAAACACTGAAAAAAACAGGCCTTACACCCTATCTTTTTCCAGGCAATTTGACAATGTAAACAAATGAAACTTATCGAATAAAAAATGGACACTCAAATTGATGTATTAATTGCCAACGAATCACACGTAAAATACGTCGATACCATATTGGAAACAATAGCAAACGCTGCAAAAGTCAGAGGTACCGGTATTGCCAAAAGGAATCCAGAATATGTATCTCAAAAGATACTGGAAGGCAAAGCCATTTTAGCATTGGCAGGCGAAGAATTTGCCGGATTCTGTTACATTGAATCATGGGGTAACAAGCAATTTGTTGCCAATTCAGGTTTGATCGTTGTGGAAAAATTCAGAGGTCACGGCCTTGCCAAAAGGATCAAGAGGAAAGCATTCGAACTTTCAAGAACCAGATTCCCGGAAGCAAAGCTGTTCGGTCTGACCACAGGAGCTGCCGTCATGAAAATCAATTATGAATTGGGATACCGTCCGGTTACCTTTGCAGAGTTGACCAATGATGAGTCTTTCTGGAAAGGTTGCCAAAGTTGTGTCAACTATGACATCCTGCAAAGACAAAAAAGGAGATTCTGCATGTGTACAGCCATGCTTTATGATCCCAAAGAACACGAAGAAAAAAAATAATCATATATAAGCCTTTTGGCACAGAAGAAAAAATCATTATGAAGGAAAAAGTTGTATTAGCATTCAGCGGAGGTTTGGATACCTCGTTTTGTGCAAAGTATCTATCAGAAGAAAAAGGTTATGACGTTTACACCGCAGTAGCCAATACGGGCGGTTTCTCTCCTGAGAACTTAAAGAAAATTGAGGAAAATGCCTACAAACTGGGAGCTGTCAAACACGTAACCCTCGATGTAACCAAAGATTATTACGAAAAAAGCATCAAATATATGGTGTTCGGAAACGTACTGCGTAACGGAACTTACCCCATATCCGTCAGCTCAGAACGTATTTTCCAGGCCATTGCCATCATTGAGTACGCCAAGTCTATCGGCGCAGACTGTGTCGCACACGGTTCAACAGGCGCAGGCAATGACCAAATCCGTTTCGACCTGACATTCAATGTACTTGCTCCGAATATCAAGATCATCACACCTACCCGTGACATGGTTCTGACCCGAGACTATGAAATCAACTATCTGAAGGAACATGGTTTCGAAGCTGATTTCAAGAAAATGGAATACTCCATCAACAAAGGCCTTTGGGGTACCTCCATCGGTGGAAAAGAAACTTTGAAATCAGACCAGACATTGCCGGAAGAAGCCTATCCTTCCCAACTCACTGCAAAAGGGGAAGAAATGCTGACACTTGATTTTGAAAAAGGTGAAATTGCAGCCGTAAACGGAGAAAAATTCAAGGATAAGGTAAAAGCCATCCAAAAGGTGGAATCCATTGCTTCCCGCTATGCCATCGGCCGTGACATGCACATCGGAGATACCATCATCGGCATCAAAGGCCGGGTCGGTTTTGAAGCTGCAGCTCCCATCGTCATCATCAATGCACATAAAATGCTTGAGAAACATACCCTGACCAAATGGCAA
>Ga0265294_10007615_pt1 | contig 12787 bp, 10 predicted proteins | sample MunlanPumphouse3_FD_192504 | JGI IMG/M metagenome (GOLD analysis project Ga0265294, IMG submission 192504) | Groundwater microbial communities from a municipal landfill in Southern Ontario, Canada - Pumphouse #3 | ecosystem: Environmental > Aquatic > Deep subsurface > Groundwater | place... | reverse complement strand
TTCCGCAATTATCTCCAATTAATTAGACGCAAAATGTTGCGTCTCTACTGCAAATAAAGACAGGAATTGAAGAAGCCACACCCTTTCAGCAAGCTACCACCCCCTGAAGATTACAACAACACATTAGACGCAAAATATTGCGTCTCTACTGCAAATAATGAAGGCGAAAGATATTTCGTCCTTACGCCTATAATAGATTCTCCTTGCCACCCTAGAAGGTAACACGATGGATCATCGAGATTTCATCGTGTTACCTACTAGCTACCCGGGGAAGACCACCATAAGAGATGACATTGTTTATAATAAATAGCATATTTTAGGGATATAATAGTAGCATAGAACTTAAAAAAAAGAAATGGTGATGATGTGTAAAATATAATGTTTCTTCAGGAAATAAGAGGTTTCGAAGACAAAAAAGAAGGGCGGAAAATTTTCCGCCCTTCTGTATATTTTATAGATTATTCTGCAATAACCTCAACATTAGCACGAGGAGTAAGAACTTCTTTGCCATTATTGAGTTTAACTTTTAGAACTCTAACCATAGTTTCAGATTCAACTTTAGTAAGGATTTCGGGTAATTCAGTAATTCTGCCGATTTCGCCAAAGTTAGGCTGTCTGATGACACGAATCAAAGAACCGATTTCCAGAGAAGACATTTTAGCTTCTTCAGCTACCAATTGTTCACCTTCCCCAAGAGGAAGCGGGATAATGACTTCAGGTCTCATCACACCGGCACGAATTTGGGTAAAGCCATGAACTGAGGCTTGCTGTCCTTCGAATCTTTTGAGGAGATCGAAAGTATTTTTAGCCATTGTGATAGGTCCAAAACCTTCGGTAATCACGAGAGTTACGCCGATTTTTTCATGACCGGTAATAGCTACCCCAATATCATAGCCTAAGAGTTTCTTGAGATCCTCGTCATCAACTCCACCTGAGATAATTGCATTAACGCCAACTTCAGCAGCTTTTTTGATAGCTTCTAGAGAGCATAAGGCACCGGCAACAATAATCTTGCCTTTACAATCAGGGGTGATTAAAGCAGGGTCTAAGTGATCGACCGGAGATTTTGCAAGCATTTTGATTTGTCCGGTAGTTTCCCCGGCTAAGCCAAAAATACCTTGTATATACGCAGATCTATTCTCAACCACAACTCCTTCATCTTTAATAACTTCGGTAACAATACCGTCGATGAAAGCTTTGATTTGCACAGGAATGCGAGGTTCTCTAAGAACAGCATTTCCGGTTGCAGCAGAGATACTTTCTACTTCACCGTCAATAGGAGATTTAACAGCAGTCTTGAACCAACCTGTTCCGAAGAGACCCTTTGTTTCTGCAATAACCTGTCCTTTTTTAATTTCATCACCAACTTTAATTTTCAAGAAGTTTCCTAACATTTCTGCCGGAACTCCCAATTTATTAGCAACTTTAAAAGGAACCACATTTCCGGGTAAAGAAGTTTGTGCAACAACATCGTTAGCCTTTACTCTATCACCCTTTTTAACTAAAACTTCCCCTTTCAAAGGAAGAATTCTATCTTTTCTCAGAACGATATTATCAGTAACTGTTAATCCGGCTGAATATGCTTGTGCCATTTTTTCCTCCTAATTTAATAATTCTTGTGGGTAAGCTTTAAGTTCTTTCATCCATTTGATGAGACGTGGAACACGTTCTGCTGCTTCTACAGGAATAACAAATGGTCTTCTTCCGCGGGTATCAAGTACAATACCAACTCCACCGCCAATCAGGTTAGCAGTGATTTCTTGGTTCTTACCGGCTCCGAGATCTAAACCTCTGCCCGGTTTGAGAGTTGCTTTACCAAATGAACCTGCCGGACATGGAATTAATCTTAATTCTCCGAAAGGTATTTTTTCTTCAAAAACTGTTCCATCAGGAAGTTCAATTCTGGCTTCAAGAGCTATCTTGCCCTCTTTAATTTTACCAACCGGTGCAACACATGAACCGATGTAAACCATACAGTCTTTATTAAACACTTCAGTTGCTATCTCTTCATTAATAGAAGCAAGCACACCAAGGTGAGGCATCATAAAGATAGAGTCCACTGCAATTTTGGTTACACCTTCGGGCAAGAAAGCATCAATCATCATCATCATGGTTTGATGTCTTCTTGGGGCATGAGAAAGCACACCACCAGACCCGACCATAAGGTCAAGAGTCAGCATATTCACAATAGTATCACCTGATTCAGATTGTGAGAAGGCTTCTGCGATATCGGAGCTTTTCTGAGTACCTTTAAGGCTTACAGCAAATTCTTTATGCTGAACAAAGGCTAATCTAAGTGCTTCTTTAGCAATAGCTTGTTCTAGCACAAGTTCTTTAAATAAAGCAGGAATTGTAGTAGGTCTAATCATTTTATTTTTAATCATATTTCTGAGTTCTTTAACATCAATGTCAAAAGGAACCCAGCGTAAAATATTGTCTAATCCGGCACTGGCTAAGATATTAGAAATACTATAGCTCATTCCGAGGTTGGCAGAAACAGTTCTATTGAAGATATGTTCGTCGGTAAAGACTGAGAAGACGTCAGTGGTTGCTCCACCAATATCAACACCCAGAACTTCAATATTTTCTTGTTTAGCAATAGTTTGCATAATATTACCCACAGCTGCAGGAGTAGGCATAATTGGCACAGGCTTTAAGTCTGGACCAACAGTCCAAGCCATTAATTTATTATATCCCGGGGCTTGCTGCATCACGTGTTCCATAAAGATATTATGAATTTCATCACGGGCAGGTCCTAAGTTTTCTCTTTCCAGAGTAGGTCTTAGGTTCTCGGTAATCATTAAACCAACTTTATTACCTAAAGTTCTTTCGATATCTTCGCGAGCCTTAATGGTACCTGCATAAATAACAGGTAGTTTGTAGCTTGAGCCAAGTCGTGGTTTAGGGTCTGCAGCACCGACTAACTCAGCCATTTCGATAACATGCTTGTTACTTGTAGCGTTGTCTGTGTGTCCTGCCATAAGAATCATATCAGGTCTTAAGTGACGAATTCTTTCAATCTTTTCATGGTCCAATCTCTGATCATTGCTGGCAATTAAATCCATCACAATCGCACCTGCACCTAGAGCAGCTCTTTCAGCTGATTCTCCAGTCATCTTTGCTACAACACCGGTAACCATCATCTGTAATCCACCACCGGCAGAGGATGTTGAAACATAAGCATCAGATCCGATATCGCCATTTCGTGGAATAACAAGTTTGGCATCCTGAATTAAAGTGATGTTAGGGTTATTATATTTTAATCTTGCTAACTCTTCTAATTCTTGAACAGCGTTTAATACTCCCCGCGTAACATCATTTAATGGTGCTTCAACTGTAGTAGGAGCTTCACCACGCACTGTTTGACGGTATTCACCATCTACAAACTCTATCAAAATAGCTTTTGTAGTAGTTGAGCCGCAATCAGTAGCAATGATACGAGTTAGTTTTTTCTTCTCGTATTGCATTATTTCCTCCGTTTATAATAATTTTACTTTTTTTTCCAAAATAGAAAGAATTTTTTCATTTTTGCTTTTCTCTTTCTCCGTCTAAGTCTTCTTTTATCATACAAATCTTTGTGTACTTCTGCATCTAATTCATCAATTCTTTGCGATAACATTTTCAGATATCTATCTTCTTCAATCAGGGCAGCAAACTCTTGATATGACTTTGCGTCAAAAATCAATTCAGCCACCGGCATCACAATATAGAGAAGTTGGCTCCCAATGTGGTTTAGAGGCATGAACATTTCGGTGGCAATCAGTGCCGGAGCAGCCATGTTTCTTTCCACAATAAAGCGCGAAACCTTTTCAATTAATTCAACTGCTCTTTCTTCAGAAATTGATACAATCATGCGTTATGCTTTCCCTAAGGTTAATACAATAATTCTTTTAGGATTTGTCTCTCTTAGTGCTTTACAACACTCTTCCACAGTTGAACCGGTAGTAAAGACATCATCTAACAGAATTATTGTTTTATTATTAAAATCAATATCTTTATTTAGTCTAAAAGCTTGTTCCATATTTCCCGCTCTAGCTTCATGTTTTAAAGTAGCTTGAGAAATTGTATTACTAACTCTGACAAGGACATCATTATGATATTCACAGTCTAAAAGATTAGCAAGTCTATAAGAAATAAGAGAAGCCTGATTATAGCCACGCTCTTTTTTCCTAATTGGATGTAAAGGAACATCAATTAATATATTTTCGTCAAGTAATAATTTCAACTTTCTTATCGGCTTATACATTAATTCAGCTATAAAATCACTGATAGAGCTAAAATCATAGAATTTTAAGTTATGAATAATTGAGACAATTACTTCTCTGTACTTGGCAATTGAGATTAGATAATCATAAGATAAACCTTCAATTTTGGTAATTACAGGATCAAGAAACTCTATTTTAGCAAAGCATGTTTGGCAGATAAAATCGTCTTGTCTGGTAATCCTCTCTCCGCAATGCAAGCAGACCGGAGGGAAAAGGAGGTTAAGAATAGAATTTCTCAATAGAGTCAAATATCTCTTGTCCATCTTGGGAGAGGACTAAACTTTCTGCAGCTCTTTCCGGATGAGGCATCATGCCAAGAATATTCTTCTTTTCGTTCAAGATACCGGCAATGTTATCCACTGCTCCGTTAGGATTGTATTTCCTATCTATCTCGCCATTTTCATTACAATATTTAAACGCAATTAAATCTTTATCTTGCAATAACTTCAATCCATCATTATCAATGAAGTAGTTACCTTCTTTATGAGCAATAGGAATATCCAGCGGTTTGCCGGCAGTTAATCCCTTAGTATAGACAGAATCGTTATTAACAGCAGTGATATATTGATGCTGACAGATAAATTTAAGGCTTTCATTCATCATCAAGGCACCAGGCAGTAACCCGGCTTCTGTAAGAATCTGAAAACCATTACAGATGCCCATGATTAAGCCGCCTTTATTGGCAAACTTAATAATTTCCGGCATGATGGGAGAAAGCTTGGCAATAGCTCCGCATCTAAGATAATCACCATAAGAGAAACCACCGGGGATTATGACTAAATCAGGATTCTTTAACTGAGTATCTTTGTGCCAGACAAACTCCACCTGATGTCCACGGGTAGTGCCGATATGGAACGCATCATAATCACAATTAGAACCCGGAAAAGTAATGACATTAATTCTCATGTTATTCTCCGGTAACTTCTTCAAGATTCCATGAATAAGTTTCAGTATTAGGATTTGCTAAGATTTTCTCACAGATTTCCTGTATTTCTTGTTCAGCTTGTTCAAGATTATTGCTATCAAGTGTAACTTCAATAAACTTACTAACTCTAACTTCTTTAATGTTGTCGTATCCAATTGAGTGGAGTGAGTTCATTACTTGCTTACCTTGTGGGTCTAAAACACTTGGTTTTAAAGTAACGAAAACTTTTGCTTTAATCATTTTATCCTCTTATTTATATTATTTTTATCTATACTACATAAAATTAAATCTTCCTGTTTATGTCAAGAATCATATCATTTTCTTCATTTTTTTATTGTGAAACTACTTTTTAACACTTCTTAGAGCTTGGGCAATGTTGAGAGAATATTCCCCGATATGCTCAAAATGTCTTAGTAAATCAAGATACAGAAGCTCTGCCGGAACATCTGCATTTCCGGAGGCAATTCTCTCTCTGGCATTGTGGGTATATTTCTTGCGAATATTATAAATTTGATTCTCTATCTCATAAGCTTGCTTAAGATCATCAGTTTTCATGTGTTCCAACATCTTGGCATTATACAAATTCATAAATGCCTTTACTGCATTAGCTATATCTTGAATCTCCTGATAAGCTTCCGGATGCATGTGCAGTTTCCTGTCATACTTCTTTTTCGTAATTACCATGATTCTAAAAACCGAATCCCCGATTCCCTCTAATTCATGAGAGATTCTAATCATGGCATTGATATTTTTGGCATAGGTATCACTTCTGGCACGCCCGGAACAGATGGTAAGGAAATTAGTAATCTCTCTCTGCATCTCGTCTGTAAGCATTTCTTGACGTCTAATTTTCTCCACTTCATCACCCAACTTCTTATGCGGATTAAAGAAAAGATGAAGAGAAGTCTCGAACATATCTTCACAAATTCTGACTAATTTGAAGATCTCTGCTCTTGCCTGTTCAAGATTAAAGGCAGTAGCATTGACTCTACCTGATTGCATGTAGATTAATTTATACTCTTTATTTATATCACTCTTATCCGGCTTGACAATCTTTTCTACAGCTAAGGCAAAATATTTCACTAACCAAACACAAATAAAAGTGTTGATTACATTAAATACAGTGTGGAAAAGACTTAGTTTTAAAGGCAAGTTGGCGAAAATGTTTTCCCACGGAGAAAGGAAATTGATAAATTGAATAAATTGACGGAAGATTAAAGTCATCCAGAATACGCCAAACAGGTTGAACAGCAGATGAGCACGAGCTGCGCGTCTGGCATTAACAGAAGTCCCGATAGAGGCTAAATAAGCAGTAATAGTAGTTCCGACATTTTCGCCCAGAACGATCATGGAAGCAGTAGGGAAATCTATCCAGCCTTTATAAGCCATGGTAACAGTAATCGCCATAGCAGCACTTGATGATTGTACAGCAATAGTTAAGACTGCACCCAGAGCGACAAATATAACATATGAGAGCAGACCTCTACCTGTAAAATCTTGGACAAATTGCAATATCTCGGGATGGCTGTTAATATCAGGAACAGAATCTTTTAACAAGCCTAAGCCTAAGAAAAGTAAACCGAATCCAATTAATACTTCAGCCCACTCTCTTCTAATTTTTTTCTTAGAGAAGAAGAAAGGTAAGCCAATACCTATAATTGGTAAGGCAATTGCTTGAATAGTGAATTTAAAGCCTAAAAAGGAGACTATCCAGGTTGTTATAGTAGTACCAATGTTGGCACCCATAATCACACCGATAGATTGAACAAGAGTTAATAAGCCGGCATTAACAAAGCTCACAACCATGACAGTAGTGGCTGAAGAAGACTGAATTAAAGCAGTTATTAAGAAACCGGTGAACACAGCCATGAATCTATTTTTCGTCATATAGCCTAAAATAGCTTTCATCTTGTCGCCGGCTACTTTATGAATGCCATCACTCATAACTTTCATGCCAAACAGGAAAATACCAAGAGAACCTAATAAATTAAAAATCAACGCCATTGAGTCCATTAGAACCTTATTCCTTTATTATCTAAATATCTCATAAAGAAAGCAGTCTATAATTTCTAGACTGCTCAAGTGTTTTATAATTTTATCTGAGAAGGTATTTCTTGCAGAGTTACATCTACCTGACTTCTCTCTTGTAAATTCTTAAGTGTAACCACACCTCGGATTAATTCATCATCACCTATGATAAGAGCATACTTAGCCTTAAACTTATCTGCAGCTTTCATTTGAGCTTTAAGAGATGTTTTATCGGGGTCATATTCGGCAGAGATATTATTCATTCTTAAAAAGTTAATAATCCCGGCTACATGATCTTGAGCTTTCTCACCAATAGCAGCAACATAGACTTGAGGAATCACTTCATCTCCACTAAACAGATTTTCTGCTTCCATAGAGAGAAGAAGTCTTTCGAAACCCCCGGCAAAGCCTACACCGGGAAGCGGTTTTCCCCCGATTTGTTCGACTAAACCATTATAGCGTCCACCAGCCCCAATAGCATTTTGAGCACCCAGCTTGTTATTAAGAAACTCGAAAGCTGTATGGGTATAATAATCTAACCCTCTCACAATACGCGGGTTTACATTATAGGGAACTTGAAATTGATCAAGATAGCGTTTTACTTGTTCAAAATGAGTAGAGCACTCTTCATCTAAATAATCTAACATGATGGGTGCTTCTTTACCTAAAGCCTGACAGTTTTTTACTTTGCAATCAAGTAATCTTCGTGGTTTCTTTTCTAACCGTTCTTGGCAATCACCACATAGCTCTTCTTTATGAGGCAGGAAATACTTGATTAACGCTTCATCATAGATTTTAGAAACATCATCATTGCCTACAGAATTAATCTCTACTTCAAAGTCGGTAAGACCTAATTTTCGGGCAAAGGTATAGAAAAGAGCAATTACCTCTGCATCCACAAAAGGGTTGTTGCTTCCTATTGCCTCCACTCCATATTGGTAAAACTGGCGATATCTGCCTTTCTGAGGTCGGTCATAACGAAACATGGGACCAACATAGAAAAGCTTCTGAATCCCACCTTGGGCATTGAGGTTATTCTCCACAAAGCTTCTTACCACCGGAGCAGTACCTTCAGGTCTAAGAGCAAATTCTCTGCCCTTTCTATCATAAAATTTATACATCTCTTTTTGAACGATATCAGATGTTTCCCCTGAACTTCTTTCAAACAGATCAGCTTCTTCAAATATCGGAGTAACTATCTCTTTAAAATTAAATAATTTAGCAGTATCTTTAAAAAGATTGATTATATACTCCCACTTATGGCTGACATCGGGGAGAATATCATAGGTTCCCCGAGGCAGATTATATTTCGAACTCACTAAAGTTACCTCTTAATATTTTTTGTCATGATTTTCAGCTAGGATATAAAGTCAATTATTATTCTTAATATGAATTAGATCTTTGCCTTTTGGTTTACTTACTTTTCCCTTACTTTGGGTAAAACAAGTAGGGTACAAATAGAAAAGTTTATCATCTTTTAGACATTACAAACTAGAGACTAGACTTCTATTTAATTCATCAATCTTCAAAGGTTTATAAAGAATTGAATAACTGCTTGCTGTAAGTTTTACCCGCAAGCTTTCTTCAATCACAGCCTTAGTCATAATAAATAAGAACATCTCATCTCTATTTATTTTATAATAGGCTGAATCAAGAAATTCTTCCAAACCGGAAGTTGCATCAATAAAGATATAGTTATAAGCTTTCTCTTGGTCAACTTGTTTGATAAATAGTCGGAAATTAAACATTGTTTTCACAATAATTTCATTCTTCTTAAACGCACTGGCGATAAATTTAAGATTACCTAGATCTTCATCAATAACTGCTATAGCTTTTGTCTTGAGACTGTTTATTTGCTTAGTAGAGAGAAGATTAGGAGAGGAAGCTAAAAAGCTCATATCATAATCTAAATAGAAATAGACAGTTGTGCCAACATCCTCTTCAGAAGAGAGCCAGATATTCCCACCCATTTGGGATAACAAATCTTTGCAGATTGCCAAACCAATTCCCACACCTTGCGAGTAAGCTTTCACATTAGCACTATCCCAGATATTAGCCTTATTAATCGCTACTTTTTGAGTTGTCGGGGACATTCCCACGCCAGTATCTTTAATATAAAAAATGATTTTGCCATCATGAGGATGAGTATAGCCACATTCGATAAAACCACTCTCTGTAAACTTAATAGCATTCTTTATTATTTCTTGGAAAATGAAAGTGAAACACTCTCTATCATTGAAGATTATATCATCACCTTGCTTTAAAGAGAAGTAGTTAACTAGCTTCAAATCCACTCCGGAGTTTCTTATCTTCTTTTGGAAATGTTGAGTAATGCCTCTTATTGTCGAGTTTATGGAAAATTCTTGATTATTAAGAACTTTGGTATTGGAGTGCAATTCTGAGAAAATAACAATCTTATTCATTATATCTAAAAGTTGAGATGTATTTCCTTTAATTATTTCTCTATATTTTTTATCTTCATCAGGAGAAAGTTTTTCTTGTTCTAATATATCATTAAACCCTTTTATCAAGTTTATCGGATTTTTAATTTCCCTAATTAAATTCTTGAATAAATTGGCTGTTTCTACTCCCTTTCTCTTTGCATCTTCCACCTCTTTTCGAAGTTTTAAACACTCATTAACTTGCTCTGAGTTATCAATAAATCCCACAAAAAGCAAATCAGTCTTAGAATCAGCAAAGCTTTTAAGTATAACAATTGCAGGAAATGTAGTCCCTTTATGGGAAAACTTAAGATCGTTAAATACTTCGAAACCACCTTCTATTCCGTTATTTATGAGCTTGTTAATGTCTTCTGTGAAATAGTCAGAAACTATTGATTCACCTATTTTAATAAAATCTGCAAGGTTAGATTTTGCTACTTTCTGATTAATATCCAAAATAACTTTGGTTTTTGCATCAACAATAAAAACATAGCATCTGGTTCTGTTGTAGAGAACATCTATATATTTTGTCAGATTCAAGATTTTCTTCTTACTTTTTCTCTGTTTGATTACAAGAATAATAATAACAATAAAGAAAACTATAGTAAAAAGATCTGTTAAATATGATACTATCACTTTTACTTTTTGATTAAAAAGATTGGTTTTCCCATTATCGTTAATAAGAGTAACATTTTGATAAGCACTTATATCTAAGTTAAACTTTTCAACTGCTTCTTTATTAAAAAACAGACTATAAAAGGAGAAATCAGAGACATCAATCTGTTCAATTGGCAAACCATTAAGCAACATCATAGTCTTGATAGATAGTTGCTTAGCGATAAGATTAGTATCAACAAAGAAACCTCCTACTACTGATCTATTAGAGACCCTGTCATAAGGGGTATAGATGGGAAGGTCAAGTTCACTGTTAAGATAATTAATCATGCTTAAATAATCTTTCTCAATTAAATTTACATCACGGTAAACAGAGAGAAGGAGAATAGCACTATTTTCCTTGGCAATGAATTTATAGTCTTGAATGTTAATTTTCTCATTTTCAGAAAAATCTAAGTATATTGCTTCAGCTTGGAGAATAGATAAAGAGTCTATCTCAGCTTTAACCTTTGTTTTCAACATCTGCCCTTTCTTGCTCTTATCAGAAACTATCAATAAGTGTTCTAATTTCGGATGTAAAGTATCAATTACATCTAATATCAGATAAGATGGGGGGCTGAATAGATCCTCATCAAAGAGATCAATCGCTATTACATCAGTATCCGGAAAAACCTCTTCAGCATGATCAACAGAGAAAGTCAAAGCTTCGTAGTTCAGGGCAAGAACTAAATCAAAAGTGTGATTATTACCATATTTCAGTTTATAATAATTTAAAAATGATTCTTCATCCCGGTAGTAAACGCTATTTTCATCGCCTATATAATCAGACACTATTTTAATATTATTGGGTTTCAGAACAGCCTCAAAACTATGATAGAATTGACGGTTAACCTCAGATTCATGCGTACCCGAAAACAGAATTAAAACAGTCATTTCTTTCTTAGCAAAGTCTTGATGAGCAAAAACATTTATGCTTAGCAACAAAATCAAAGCCACTATTATTAACCTTATTTGCCATTTCATTTTCATACTCCATTATTTAGTTAATTTAAAAACATCTGATTAATTTGTAAAGAGTTTTCTGCTTTATTTTGTTTTTTGCTGCAAATAATTGTCTTCACTTAGAGATTTTTAAAGTTTTCGTTGACACAAATAGGCAACTTTTTATTAAATAGTTTATACAAAATAAAATCAATTAGGAGTATGACATGTCAGTTAAAGTATTAATAGCTACCGAGAAACCTTTTGCTCCGGTAGCAGTTCAAGGAATTAAACAAGTTATTGATGCAGCCGGATTTGAAACTATTTTATTAGAAAAATATACAGACCAGGCAGATTTCGTTAAAGCTGTAAAAGGCGTAGATGCTGTTATTATCAGAAGTGATAAAGCAACTAAAGAAGTTATTGATAATGGTGATAATTTAAAAATAGTTGTTCGTGCAGGTGCAGGCTATGACAATGTTGATTTAGCAGCAGCAACCGCTAAGAATGTTGTTGTAATGAACACCCCCGGACAAAACTCTAACGCTGTTGCAGAATTAGCTTTTGGTATGATGATTTATGCTAATAGAAACTACTTCACTGCTAAAGCAGGTTCTGAATTAAGAGAAAAGACAATCGGTATCCACGCTTATGGTAATGTTGGACGTTATGTTGCAACTATTGCTAAAGGTTTTGGCATGACTGTTAAAGCTTTTGATCCTTTTGTTGATAGCAAGAAAATTGAAGCTGACGGTGTTATCGTAGCTAAATCAATTGAAGAACTCTATTCAACTTGTGATTTCATCTCTCTTCACATTCCTGCAACTGATAAAACTAAAAACTCTATCAACTCTTCATTATTCAATATTATGAAGCCTGAAGCTGTTCTTGTTAATACTGCTCGTAAAGAAGTTATTAATGAAGAAGATTTAAAGAAAGCTTTTGCAGAAAGACCAAAGTTCAAATATCTTACAGATATCGCTCCGGATTGTGGTGCTGAATTACAAGAAAAGTTTGCTGATAGATATTTCCAAACACCTAAGAAAATGGGTGCTCAAACTAATGAAGCTAACATCAATGCCGGTGTTGCAGCTGCAAATCAAATCGTTGCTTTCATAAAAAATGGCGACAAAACATTCCAAGTTAACAAATAAGAAGAATTAGACAATAAACAAAGAGGGAATTTCGCAAGAAGTTCCCTCTTTTTATTTAACTTAAATTAATTACTTTTCATATTTAGGCTGTTCAACTTTTCCCATAAAAAGAATATTATTGGTCATCTCTTCTTGAATCACAAAGATAAATGGATGGTCTGCCTTGAATTCTCTATGGTCATATTCTTGTGGCATACTTCGTGTCATGGTAACTGCGGTAACAGCTGCTGCCTCTGTTCCTTCTTCATTAACATCAATTATTGCTTTGTGCATTACTTGATCAATAGCAAGTCCACCACTACCAAACGCCTCTCCCATACCAAGCTGAGTTAAGGGTGCATTCAAATTAGTAGCAAATTCAAACTTAAACTTGGGCAA
>Ga0265294_10007614_pt1 | contig 12788 bp, 7 predicted proteins | sample MunlanPumphouse3_FD_192504 | JGI IMG/M metagenome (GOLD analysis project Ga0265294, IMG submission 192504) | Groundwater microbial communities from a municipal landfill in Southern Ontario, Canada - Pumphouse #3 | ecosystem: Environmental > Aquatic > Deep subsurface > Groundwater | place... | reverse complement strand
ATATATTGTCAGACATGGGTTTGGATATTCGAAATATTTACATACAGAAGAAGAAATCAAACAAGAATTGACGGTCTTCACACCACTTGATGAACCAATTAAAATTTGGAATCTAAATATAATGAACGCTTCGAAATACCAAAAAGAGTTTATTCTAACGTATTATGTGGAATGGACATTAGGGGCACAACGAGAACAAACCATGCCATATATTGTAACAAATTATAATAATGAGCATGAATATTTAAGTGCCAAAAGTATTTATAATTATAATTTTCATAAGCATCTTGCATTTATGTGTTCGAGTGAAATGATTCAAACATATACAGGAGATCGACAAGAATTCTTAGGACGAAAGGGTTCAGTAGAGGGGCCTGAAGGATTAGAAAGTAATCTGTCTTGCAATACAGGAGCATGCTTTGATCCTTGTGGTGTTATACAAGTTAAAATAAGATTAACACCAGGTGAAGATAAAAATGTTCTTTTTTGCCTTGGACAAAGTCCAAATCTTGAGGAAGTAAATCTCCTTGCACATAAATATAAGGATACTTTGATGGCGGAAAAAGAATTAGATCGTGTTCGAATATATTGGGAACAAATATTGGGAACGATTAAGGTAAAGACCAATGATAAAGCAATTGATTACATGGTTAACGGGTGGCTGTTATATCAAACGATTTCCTGTAGAATTAATGCAAGAGCTGCGTTTTATCAATGTGGAGGAGCATATGGATATCGTGATCAATTGCAAGATGCACTTTCCTTAATATATACAAGCCCTAAATCTTTAAGAGAACAAATAAAAATCGCAGCTGGAAGACAATTTGAAGAAGGAGATGTGCAACATTGGTGGCATCCACCAACAGGAATTGGTGTTCGAACGAGAATTTCTGATGATTTATTATGGTTACCTTATGCTACTGCGTATTATATAAAAGTGACGAGTGATTACGAGATTCTAAAAGAAAAAATATCTTATATTAAGGGACCAGTACTTGAGGAACAGGAAAGAGAAACTATGTTTACCCCTGAAGAATCAGAGCTTACAGATAGCATTTATATACATTGCAAAAATGTCATGGAACATATAAAACTAGGTGTACATGGGCTTCCACTTATGGGTGGAGGAGATTGGAATGATGGAATGAATGCCGTAGGTATTAAAGGAAAAGGTGAAAGTGTATGGTTGGCATGGTTTTACTATTCGGTATTAGGATCCTTTATTCCACTTTGCTATCAGGAGGATGATGAAGTCTTTGCGAAAGAGTTAGAAATAAAGAGAAAAACATTAATTGAAAGCATAGAGGAATATACTTGGGATGGTGGATGGTATTTGCGAGCATTTTATGATGATGGAAGCAAATTAGGTTCAAAAGAAAACGAAGAATGTCGTATGGATTCTATTAGCCAATCATGGAGTGTAATTTCAAAAGGAGCAAGTAAGGAAAGAGCAAACATGGCAATGCAATCTGCAAAACGAAATCTTGTAAGAGAAGAAGATGGGATTTCTTTATTGCTATCGCCACCGTTTAATAAGACAAATAAAGATCCAGGATATATTAAAAATTATTATCCAGGTATTCGAGAAAATGGTGGACAATATACACATGCTTCTGTTTGGCTTGCAATCGCTAGCACCATGATTAAAGATTATAGTTTGGCATATACTCTATTTACTATGTTAAATCCGATTAAAACAACGTCAAATAAAAGGAATGCACTTATTTATGAAAGAGAGCCCTATGTTATGGTTGCAGATATCTCATTAAGTGCACCATATACAGGAAGAGGTGGGTGGAGTTGGTATACTGGTTCTGCTGGATGGATGTATCAAGGTTTAGTTAATCACTTTTTGGGATTAAAAAAAGAAGATGGCTATTTGATCATTAATCCTTCCACACCACAAAATTTTGGCGATTTTTCAATAGAATATAAAGATGGACTAACTACGTATGAAATCAAAGTAGAAAGTAGAAGCAAAGGAAAAATGGAGACGGAATCGATGTTAGTAGATGGGGAAAGAATGGAAGGAAACCGATTTAAGTTAAAAAATGATGGAAAAGCGCATAAGATTGTTTTGTAAATAAATACAAAAAAAACAAGTAGAGGACGCCTAAAGTAATGATTCATACTTTAGGCGTCCTTTTAGTTGAAATAAATAAATACTAATTTCCTTTGTTTGGTGTTGCATTTTTATTATTTGTATTTTGTGTATCTTCAGATGGATCCATAGGGGTATTTCTATCATCTGCATCATCTTGTTTTTGTTGAGAGTTAGGGGAAGCATTCTCGGAAGAATTCATTTCTTGCTCTCTGTTTTTTTCTTCTTCTTTTACTGTTTCTGTTTCGGAACCTTGAAGAGGACGATCATCATCAGGAAGCCCATTACCTGAGTCACCGTTAGATTCTTGATGTTGTTCTTTATATTGATGTGTTTGTTTTAGTATTTCTCTTATGGATTTTTGTAGCCATTCTTCTTCGTTGATAGTTTCAGAAGTACCAGCACTTTTTGCTAATTGTTCCACTAAAAGCATTTTACCTGGAGTAACACCTGCACTTCTTGCTTCTTCAAGCCTTTCTCTTGTAATTACTTCAGACATAACAAATGCATTATGTCCAAGTTTTGCGATTTGTTCATTCGCTACCATTTGCAAATCTTTTGCAAGGGTAATATCGTCTTCACTATTAGTGGAAGAGGTAGTAATAATCATGCCACTTTCTTCTAAATTAAAATAGCCAGATTCTGATAATTGCTCAATTGTTAAAGAAAGTGCATCTTGAATGTTTTTGTTTTTTAAATTTGAAATATTAATTTCACTAAGAAGATTTGTTCCATCATCATTTACACCAGTTACAGAAAGTACTTGGCGAAATCGATTTAAAGAATATTCTATTGAGGGATTCACATCAAGACTAATATAAGTATAAGGGGTTGCATATGTGTATATGCCCAAACCTAAAAATAAAAAGATAGATGCCGCTAAAGCATATGCAAAAATTCGTTTTGGCATTTTTGTTTTTTCCATATCAATTAATACCTCCTGTCCAATTACGTAGTTCCTATTTTTGATTTTCATGACACATCCTTTGTCAGAAAGTATAACAACGGTATTTTTATGGATTTCTAAAACAACGACTTTCATATTATATACCATCCTTTCTGATAAATGATAGATATTCGGCTAAATGAGGATACTCTCCGGAAAGTATTTCTATTGCCGCTATTATATATCTACGATGATGCTCCAGTAATTTTCGGGGTAGGTTCGTTTTTTTTTGTATTTTTTGTAGAGGAAGTTGCTTTAGGTGGTATATTTCAAACTTTAATAGAGGATGGTCCAAAATATATAAGATAGCTTTTTTACAGGCTATTTTTGTTTTATTAGATTTTGGTGAACATTTTGTTAAGGATAAAAATGAAAATCCAAAGGATGTAAAAACTTGATTAATTGCTTCGATTTCATCCTTTATTGAGGTGTCTTCTTTCATAGCAATCTTTTTTGCAACTGAAATTTTCATTGCTAAATCAAGTGAATCTTCCTCGGTATCTACTTCAAAAATATTTGGATTTATGCTTATTTCCGAATTAAATTTTTTATTAGAACGATAATAATCGATTAATCCATGAGTAATTATTTTTTGTGCATAAGGTAGAAAGCCTCCTTTGGTAGGAGAATAAGTTTTTACAGCTTGCGAAAAAGAAATTAATGCAATAGACCATTCATCATCAGATTTCGATATATATTTATTTGTAGCTTGATAAGCACAGTAAGTGATAAATTTTGTTTGTTCTTTAACAAAATTCGAAAAATGGCTATCATCTAGTGCGGCAGAAACTGCTTTTTTATCAATTGTGTCTATTGGCTTCATGGGTTGTCCTTTCAAAATTCATTCGATTTCATAGTTTAGAATATAGCAATAGTATAATTTGTTCAAATAAAAAAAGCAAAGTAATTGCACACAGGTATTAAAATGAAAAATTAAAATTAATAATTTGTGAAAACGTTCGTTTTACAGTATAATTTATGATATATAGAAAAATATATTTTGAAATTGGAGAAATAATATGGGCGATGGCAGATATTATACATATTATCAGTTTTTTGGTATTTTAATTTTAGTAATATTATCTATACTTGCATTAGCAAGTATGGTTGTAGGGTATTATAGGAATAGTGGAAATCAGAATGAGAAAAAAATGAGTCGCTATTTTCTTATGCTATCAATTATTATTATACTTAAAATAGTTGAATTTGTCATTCCAGAAATGGAAAAGGGGCTTGTTCTTCGCTATTTGATTAGTTTGCTATTAATAAATCAAGTTTTAAGTTGGATAGAATATTTGAACAATTATGTGTTGCAAATTATAAAAATCCCGATCTATTTTTTAAGTGAAATTATCGTTGGTATTCTCTTAACCATTACAATTTTAACAAAAGGGAAATTGATAATCTCAAGTTATAATTTTTATAAAACGGAATTCACTGTCACTTATTTAGGTATATGGATCTTTGTTTTATTAATGATTCTACTTTATAGTTTTAAAATATTGATTTCAAAAGAGAAAATACATAGGGTATATCAAAATAAGATTTCTTTTTTTATTCTATTTATTTTTTTGCTTATTCCTGTTGGGCTCTACCTGGTTATGTTGATAAAAAAAATCTTTTATTTAGATTTTGCTGAAATTTTTATTTTGACAATGTTATTAACTATATTTAATATTATTATGTACAGTCAATCTCCATTTGGTATTACCATATTAACGTTTAATAAAATTGGGGATATTATCAGTGATTATATTTTTGTTACAGATATTTCAGGTAAAGTAATATATAAAAATAGTAGAGTAAATCAAGCCACTTTCTTTGCAGTAAATGATAAAATTGATTTAGATAATTTGAATAAAATATATTTTTCAGATGCAATAGAAATGTTTCATCCAGAAGGAAAAGAATATTTTAAAATGAATTGTAATGGGATAGATTGTTATTTTATGCACCGATGTGATCCAATAAAAAATAGAGAAGAAACCATTGGTTATATTATTACAATTGTTGATATTTCAGAGTTAATGAAGTTATTACACTTATTAGAGGAAATGCAAGAAAAAGCAAAAGAAACAAATATTAAATTGAAAAATTATGTCGAGGTTGTGTATAATGTTGAAAGAGAAAAAGAAATAAATACGCTTTTGGAAAAAATATTGTCTAGCAGAGAAAAAGATATGGTTCAATTAATAAAATATATTGAAGAATTAATTGAACAAAAAGATGTATTAACAGAAGCCGATTTTCAAGATAAAATTGATTTTTTAATAACCTATAATCAAAAAATCTTAGAAGAAGTAAGAAAAACGGTAAATTCATATAGATAAAAATGGGAGGAATTTATGATTAGAGTATTACTAGCAGATGACCAGGTATTATTACGAGAATCCATTGGGTATATTTTGGATAATGAAAAAGATATTGAAATTGTTGGAATGGCAGGGGATGGAAATGAAGTTGTAGAGAAATGTGAAATCCTAAAGCCAGATATTATTTTGATGGATATTGAAATGCCCTCTTTAAATGGAGTGCATGCAGCCAAAATAATAAAGGAAAAAAATGAACAGGTAAAAGTAATTATTTTAACTACTTTTGAAAATGCAGATAATATTATGGAGGCGTTTGTTGCAAATGTAGATGGTTATATTGTGAAGAATATTAATCATGAAGATTTGATTCTTACGATAAAATGTGTAAATTCTGGGTTAACCGTTATTCATGAAAGTGTAAAAAAAATAATGATTGAACGGTTCAAAGGTTTAATTGATTATAAATCTCAATATCAAGAAATATTAACAAAAAAAGATATTAAAATCGTAGAGTTGATTTCGAAAGGATTTTCTAATAAAGAAATCGCGAATAGTTTAAACTATTCTGAGGGGACGATAAAAAATAATGTAAGTAAAATATTAGAAAAACTTGAAATGTCAGATCGGATTCAAATTGCAATTTTTGCAATGGAAAATGGAATTGTATAGGTGATATCGTGAATGAAGCAATGAAAAGTTCAGTTTCTACAATTTTACTGTGGAATTATGCTGCAATTGTAATAAATATAATTGCATTTGTTATTTTATATATGAAAGCAAATAAAAATGCTTCTTTAAAAGCATTTTTTCGTGTACAAATCTTTATGCTTATTTGGCTTATAGGAAAAGTGTTAAAAACAGTATCGCCTTCCGTTGATATTCGCTGGGCGTTTATTGTTTTTTACTATGTGGGAATAAATCTCTTAAGTGCAAGTTTTTTGGATTTTGCATATATTTATAATAAAGGAAAATCAATTAATATAATACTGAGAATTTTAATCTATGGTGTTTCAATTATAAATTTTTTATTTGTTTTCACAAATCCTTATCATTTCCGATTTTATTCAAAATATGGATTTTGGTCAGATTCTTTTGGAGATTTATTTTATGTACAACTTGTAATCAATTATTTGTATATTCTAATTGGTATGGTCTATTGCATTCGAAAATTCAGGAAGCAAGTGTATGATAAAGGAAGATTTGAAAAGAACTTGATTGGAATTGCAATTATCGCACCTTTATTATTTAACTTGATATATATCACGCGTGTATTGGAAACTGTTTTTGACTATTTTAAAATTCAAGTATTTGATATTACTCCGATTGTGTATACTTGGTCTCTTCTTATTTTTGTATATGCCACATTTCGTTATGAATTTTTTGATTTGACGCCTCTTATGAAACATGAAATTACAAGTCGCTTGTATACGCCGATTCTAATTACGGATGAAAAATATAAAATACTCTATTCGAATAAAAGGATGAGATACATATTTAAGAATCCAGAAAAAATAATAGAAAAAGCATTAATTGAGGAGCAAGGAATTTATGAACAGGAAGATAAATTCTATAAATATACGCTAACAGAAGTTAATAATATGGAAAACGCAAAATATATAGTAACCATGAGTGATGTTACTTCTTATAAAAAAGCGAATGATATGTTGTTAAATGAAAACAAAAAAATTGAGGAAGCAAATAATTCTTTAGAAGAAAAAATTAAATTATTAAAACAAACCTCTCATATTGGTGCAAGAAATTATGTGGCAAGAGAATTACACGATATTATTGGACATTCCTTAGTGGTATCTATGAAGCTATTAGAAGTATGCAATATTTATTTATATAAGAATAGAGAAAAATCAATTTATAGTTTAGAGAATGCGAAAAATGCGTTACTGAATGGAATGGAAGAAATGAAAGCAATTAAGGAAAAAGAAACAGGTGTTATTTTTAATGCTGATAGCCTGGAGCGCGAAATAAGAGCAATGCTCAAAACGGTAAATATCAGTGATATGAAAACAAGTTTTTTTATAAGAGGTAGATGTGAAAAATTAGATGAAAAATTGTTTGATATTATAAAAAAAATTGCAATGGAATTTGTAACAAATACTTTGAAGCATGGAAATGCGACCACTGTATTTCTATCCATTGTTTTTGAAAAAGAGGCTGTAGAAATTAATCTCATGGATAATGGGAGAGGAACGGATGAACTAATTAAAGGAAATGGATTGAAAGGAATTGATTGTCGACTTGGACTTGTTCAAGGGGTAGTAAATTATGAAACAAGCAAAAATAATGGATTCCATATGAAAATAAAAATTCCATTAAAGACATAGGCTATGGTAATTTTAAAAAGTTTTTTATTGAAAAAGTGACGAAAGTAATTCTGTATGTGACTACTAGTTATATCAAATAATTCATTTTATCTTTATAATAAATATGTATATGATTGTAAAATGAAAAGAATATTTCTAGGAGGGAATGAATATGAAACAAATTATGAAAAGGAAAGGTTTCTTACTTGTAATTATAATGATTCTTTCATTTTCACTTGTTGCATGCGGAGAAACAAAGGTATCATTAAATGCAAATGCAAATGAAAACGAAAATGAAATGAACAATAATGCAAATATTGAAGAGGCCGAGGAAGAAGAGGCTATGGACGAAGCCATGGCAGAAGAAGCTTCATTAGATTCAAACTTGATGGGGATAGAATTACTTAGCACATTAAGTACCGTACAACCAAAAACCTTAAAAATGGAAGCCGAAACGAATTCCTTTGGAATGAGTATGTCTACAATAACATATGTGGATGGAAATAAAACAAGGTTAGAAACGGATATGGGTGAATTAGGAACATCAATAACAATTAATTTACCAGATGAAAACGTTGTATATTATTATGAGAAGGGAAAAACGCAAGGTACAAAAATTACGGATATCTCTCAAGAAGATGCGATGGAAGAAGGATATATAAGTAATGATTCAGAATTGTTTGCTGAAATTACGAATTCTCCATCCAATAATATTATTGCAAGAGTGGAAGTTTTAGATGGGGAAGAAGTAGTCTATATTGAAGCTACGGAAGCGGATGAAGACATGGGAGAAATGCTTGTTAAAATGTGGTATTCAGTGAAATACGCTACACCATTAAAGTATGAACTTATATCTGCAGGAGATGTTCTTGCTTCTTACAAAGTGACTTCGATTGAAATGAATACAAAACTTGATGGAGCCTTATTTGCTCCACCAGCAGATGTAGAATTTTTAGATGTCGATATGTCTGGAATGTTTGAAGGAGAAATGTTTGATTTAGATATGGGTAATTAATAAATTAAATATACTTTTTAAAATAAAAGACGCCTTTGGGCGTCTTTTGTTATATAATAAAGGTGATTAATAAAAACAGATAGGAATTGTAAAAATATGAATAAAACAATAAAAAAAAGTATATTATTTGACAAACAAATTATTAAATTTTCATTTTACGGGTTTTTAAAAAACCTGCGATTTTTTGAACCTTATTTATTAATTTTTTTAATGGCAAATGATATTACTCTTTTTCAAATAGGGATTCTTATTGCAATCAGAGAAATTGTTGTGCATTTGTTTGAAATTCCCTCTGGATTAATTGCAGATTATATTGGATGTAAAACGGAATTATATTTATGCTTTATTTTTTACATTTTATCATTTGTGGCTTTTTATTTTAGCACTTCCTTTTGGATTGCAATGATAGCCATGATATTTTTTGGCTTTGGGGAAGCATTTCGCACAGGGACCCATAAAGCCATGATATATACCTATCTAGAAAACAAAGGGTGGAGTGAATATAAAACTTTTGTGTATGGGAAAACGAGATCTTCTTCTTTGGTAGGAAGTGCAATTAGTTCGTTGCTTGCAATTTTAATCGTCTTAAATTTGAAAAATCCAGGAGCAGTATTTTTAATATCTACCATTCCCTATATCTTAGATTTTCTATTAATTTCAACCTATCCTAATTATTTAAATCAAGCGGAAATAAAAAAGGAAGTTTCAATAAAGGAAATGATAAGAGCAATTGGAAGAGATATTAAGAATAATAAAAATCTGCAAAGGATTATTTTAGGAGAAGGTATGTTTGAAGCAGTGATTAAAACTATTATTGATTATATTCAACCAATGCTTGAAATGATTATCATAGGCGCAGGAACAGTGGTATTAATAAACGTTACTGCAGAAAATAATTTGAAAATAATGTTAGGTGTGGTGTATTTTGTTTTAAATATATTTGGAGCAGCTGCATCAAGAAGTTCGTATCGTTTAAAAAAGAAAAAGTCAGCCAAGTATTTATTAAATGCATTTTATTTATTATTAGGAGTAGAACTTTTGGTTTTGGCAATTGGATCAAAACAATATGTGATTGTTTTGATCGGATTTTTATTACTTTATTTAATCCAAAATGCAAGAAAACCAATTTACATGGATGAAATTGGAACACAAATGAATAAATCGCAACGTGCAACCATATTAAGTATTGCTTCCCAGTTACGTTCCCTAATTCTTATTGTACTAGCTCCATTGATCGGATGGATAGCAGATACTTGGGGCATTCATATTGTGATGTATGTATTGGCATTGATTATGTTTATTAGCTTTCCATTTATCTATATTAAAAGTATAAAAAAAATATAAAATTTCTAGATATCGTTTGACATGGAGAGAAAAAATAGTATTCTATAAGTAGGGACTAGCACTCGACTGGAAAGAGTGCTAACAAAAGAATGCTAAGTTTTTAATCGAGTGTAAAGGAGAAAACATTATGAATGTAGATAATTATACAAATAAATCAATAGAAGCCATAGAAGGTGCACAGAAATTAGCAATTACAAAAAATCATGGAGAAATTAAGCCGTTGCATTTGCATTATGCATTACTTGAACCTGAAGATGGATTGATTCAAAATATTTTACTTATGCAACAGATAAATGTGAAGGAATATCGACAAGCGATCGCATTAAAATTGTCTGATTTGCCTCAAGTCACAGGGGATATCGATGTAAATGCATCAAGAACTTTAAGTAAAGTCTTGATTCACGCAGAAGATATTGCAAAAAAAATGCAGGATCAATTTATTAGTGTAGAACATTTATATTTAGCATTAATTAAATATGGAGATACAGAAGACATAGTGCTTATGAAACAGTTTGGTATTCAGGAAGCAATGTTTCAATCTGGTCTTGCATTAGTAAAAGACAATCGAAAAGTTACATCAAAGAATCCAGAAGATGCATATCAGGCATTGGAAAAATATGGACGAGATTTAGTGTTGTTTGCTAAGGAAGGGAAATTAGATCCTGTAATCGGTAGAGATGATGAAATCCGTAGAGCTATTCGTATTTTATCTAGAAGAACAAAAAACAATCCTGTTTTGATTGGAGAGCCAGGAGTTGGGAAAACAGCAGTTGTAGAAGGCTTAGCACAACGTATTTTACATGGAGATGTACCTGAGGGATTAAAAGACAAGACAATTTTTGCACTTGATATGGGAGCACTTGTAGCTGGGGCAAAGTACCGAGGCGAATTTGAGGAACGATTAAAATCGGTTTTAGGAGAAGTGGAACAATCGAATGGGAAAGTGATTTTGTTTATTGACGAATTGCATTTGATTGTTGGTGCAGGAAAAACAGAAGGTGCCATGGATGCAGGGAATATTTTAAAGCCCATGCTTGCAAGAGGAGAAATTAAAGTAATTGGAGCAACAACGTTAGATGAGTATCGACAATATATTGAAAAAGATGCAGCATTAGAACGTAGATTTCAAACGATTTCTTTAGCAGAACCAACGGTCGAAGATACGCTTGCAATTTTGCGTGGATTAAAAGAACGCTTTGAAATATTTCATGGGATCAAAATTACGGATGCAGCATTAGTTGCAGCAGCAAATCTAAGTCATCGCTATATTACCGATCGATTTTTGCCAGATAAGGCAATTGATTTAATCGATGAAGCACTTGCTATGTTACGTGTTGAGATTGATTCAATGCCAGAAGAAATGGATGAATTGTCGAGAAAAATTATGCAATGGGAAATTGAACGACAGACCTTAATCAATGAAAAGGATGAAGATGCTGCTGAAAAAAGAAAAGAATTAGATGTGCGGTTATCTGAAGAAAAAACGAAATTTAATCGATTGAAAGCTATGTGGGAAGTAGAAAAGAAAGAGTTAGAAAAAGAAAAGAATATTAAAAAACAAATTGAAGAAGTTAAAAGAGAAATTGAAGAAGCAGAACGAGCTTATGATTTAGAGAAACTTGCGCAGTTAAAATACGGAACACTTTTTGAATTAGAAAAACAACTTGGAATTGCAGAAGAGGAGCAAAGGAATAAAAGAAACGGAAACAAGAAAAACACACTGTTAAAGGAAGAAGTTACCGAAGAAGAAATTGCAGAAATTATAAGCCAATGGACTAATATTCCAGTAACAAAATTAATGGAAACGGAAAAAGAGAAACTTCTACATTTAGATCAAATTCTACATAAAAGAGTGATTGGTCAGGACGAAGCAGTCACAGCGGTTGCAGATGCGATTTTACGTGCCAGAGCAGGGTTAAAAGATCCACAGAAACCAATTGGTTCATTTTTGTTTTTGGGTCCTACAGGAGTTGGTAAAACAGAACTTGCAAAAACTCTAGCAGAAACGCTATTTGATGCCGAAGATAATATGATTCGTATTGATATGAGTGAGTATATGGAATCTCATTCGGTTTCTAAACTGATTGGAGCTCCTCCAGGATATATTGGTTATGAAGAAGGGGGGCAATTAACAGAGGCCGTTCGTAGAAGACCTTATAGTGTTATTTTATTTGATGAAATTGAAAAAGCACATCCAGATGTTTTTAATATTCTATTGCAAGTACTAGATGATGGACGATTAACAGATGCGAAAGGTAGGATGGTAGATTTTAAAAATACAGTAATTATTATGACTTCAAATATTGGAAGCGATTTACTTCTTTCTTATGCAGAAACATATAATAAAGAAAATACGATGGATGAAATAGTCTTTAATAATAAACATTTAAATTCGGATGTGAAAGATGCAGTTATGTTACGAGTACATCAAACATTTAAACCGGAATTTATAAACCGTATGGATGAAATTGTACTATTTACCCCATTATCAAGAAAGGCAATTCAAGAAATTGTAGTATTAGTATTAGAGCATGTGAAAGAAAGTTTAAAAGATAAAAAAATACAACTATTTGTTAGTGAACGGGCGATAAAGCATATTGGAGATGCAAGTTATAATCCTATCTTTGGGGCAAGACCAGTGAAACGATATGTGCAATCAGAAGTTGAAACATTTTTAGGGCGTGCACTGATTCGCGGGGATATTATAGAAGGAACAAAAGTTAATTTGGATTATAAAGATGGATTTTTTATT
>Ga0265294_10007613_pt1 | contig 12788 bp, 15 predicted proteins | sample MunlanPumphouse3_FD_192504 | JGI IMG/M metagenome (GOLD analysis project Ga0265294, IMG submission 192504) | Groundwater microbial communities from a municipal landfill in Southern Ontario, Canada - Pumphouse #3 | ecosystem: Environmental > Aquatic > Deep subsurface > Groundwater | place... | reverse complement strand
TAAAACCGTTTTCGAGGGGAATCCTGCGGCGGTCGTGCCTCTTGATGCGTGGCTGGACGATGTGCTGATGCAAAAAATCGCACAGGAAAACAATTTGAGCGAGACGGCGTATTTTGTCAAAGAGGGGGCGCATTATCACATCCGCTGGTTTACTCCTTTGGCGGAGGTGGATATGTGCGGACATGCTACGCTTGCAAGTGCCTTTGTGCTTTTTGAAGAGCTTGGGTTTAGCGGCGATGAGGTGGTGTTTGACTCAAAAAGCGGGTTGCTTCGGGTACGAAAAGAGGGCGCGCGTTATGTGATGGATTTTCCTGCTCAGGTGCTTATGGCATGTGAAGCGCCGCAAAGTTTACAAGAAGCCTTCACACAAAAAATCGTGGCATGTTATAAGGCGATGGATTATCTGGTCGTGTTTGAAAACGAGGAAGATATCTTACATGCCATGCCAAATATGCTAAAACTTCGAGAGCTTGACGCACGGGGTGTCATCATCACGGCAAAAAGTGCTAAGCACGACTTCATTTGCCGTTTTTTCGCTCCTAAACTTGGCATCGATGAAGATCCCGTAACAGGTGCTGCGTTTACACAGCTTGTGCCTTATTGGAGTGAAGTTTTAGACAAAAATAGCTTCCATGCCAAACAAGTTTCCGCGCGCGGTGGTGAAGTGTGGTGCGAGCTTGTCAAAGAGCGCGTGCAGATGGCGGGTTATGGGGTGAAATATCTGGAAGGAGTGATACGACTATGAAAACAGTCTCATTTGAAAACCGCATCGTTGCCCCGAGTAAAATCGTCTGTATCGGGCGTAATTACGTCGAACACATTCACGAACTTGGCAATGAGATACCTCAAAGTATGGTGGTGTTTAACAAGCCAAATAGTGCCTTAAGCGACACGCTGTTTTATTTTACTCAAGCGACCCGTTTTGAGGGGGAGATATGTTTTCTCATTGAAAAAGGGACGATCGCAGGCGTAGGGTTCGGGCTGGATCTCACCCACGCTGATATCCAAAACAGCCTCAAAGCCAAAGGTCTGCCGTGGGAGCGCGCCAAAGCGTTTGACGGTTCGGCGGTATTGGGTCGGTTTGTCGCTTTTGAGGGCGATATGACGCAATTGCGTTTTGAACTTTTTATCAACGGCACACTAAGGCAGTTTGCCGATTATGATCTGATGATCTACAAACCCGACGTGATGCTTCGCGAGATCGCTTCGTTTATGCGTTTTGAGGACGGCGATATCATCATGAGCGGCACGCCCAAAGGGGTGGCGACCTATCACGCAGGCGATCTGTTTGAGGGGAAAATTTACTGTAGAGAAAAGCTTTTGGTCACCTCAAAGTGGGTCGTTCAAGAGCAAAAATAAAGGAGTATACCATGGGTAAACGATACGACAAACTGAGCGAAGCAGACAAAGCATTTATAAAAAATCAGCACCTCTTTTTCATCGCGAGTGCAAGCAAGAACGGTGAGGTAAACCTAAGCCCCAGAGGCTACGACTGCTTTAGAGTTACGGGCGATAATGAAGCGGTTTTTATGGACTATGCGGGCAGCGGCAACCGTACGGCGCGCGACATCGAAGCAAACGGCGAGGTGACGGTGCTTTTTGTTTCTTTTGACAAGGAACCGCTGAATTTACGTCTTTTTTGCAAAGGTTCACTCATTGACAAAGAAGACAAAGCGACACGTGCACTTTTTGAGGGGATTGATTTTACGGGGATGCGTCGTTTTGTGAAACTTCACGTCTATTGCGTCGAACACAGTTGTGGCATGAGCGTACCGTTTTATGAGTACAAAGGGGAACGCAACGAGCTTCGCCAATGGTGCCAAGAGAGTGAAAAAGAGGGGCGCTTGGAAAGCTATATGGAAAAAAACACCATGCCTCCCGATGTGAAAGCTTTTAGAAAATAGCACTCGAAAAAGTTTAAAACTCATGGCATGTACACATCTACATGCCATGAACTCATTTTTCAAATGAAACCATCTCCCCGTCCGCAGCTTTTAAAAAGGCTACGATCTTTTGAATCTGTGCATCATCCAAACGAACTCGGCTTTGGTGGATTCCCATGATTTTTATCGCCTCTTCGAGTCTCTCTATGTTTCCGTTGTGGAAGTAGGGTTTTGTTCTAACGACATTGCGTAACAGCGGTACTCGAAAGTATTTTGTATTATTCTGGGCACCCAAAAATCCGCCTTTGTTTTCAAATGGAAAAGCCGTGCTTGCAAGAAGGTTTTGTTTGATGGCGTCACTATTGTGTTCGTGGCAATAGGTACATGCAATCGTGCTCATAATACTCTCTACTTTCGATGGTTCTACTTGTGCGAAAAATCCCTCTTGCAACAGTGCAAAATCTTTTGCCCCCAAATACTCTTGAAGTGTTTGTTTCTGCTCTTTATCTTCTAAAAATCGGTCGTATTTTTTTTGAAGTTCAAGGATAAGGGCAGGTTTTTCCATGCTCCAGACGCCATGGTAGGTCAAAGGAAATTTACGCATAGAGCCACCGCCCAGACCCACGCCGTTATGGCAGCCTACGCACCCTTTGGTAATAAAGAGGTGCAATCCCTCCTTTTCTTTTTGTGTGAGTGCATCAAAATAGCCAAGTAAAAAGTCATCGTAGCGTCCTCGCGTGAGGAGTGTTTTTTCATACGCTCCGATTGCCTCGGTTATCTTTTCAAAAGTCACCTCAGTATCGCCGAATGCTGCAAAAAACATTTTGGTGTAGTCGGGATTTTTAGCGATTCTCTCTTGGGCAAGTCGTGGTGTTATTGCCATTTCAAAAGGCGCTTGGAGCGGTCCTTTGGCTTGTTCTTGAAGTGTTTGTACATGTCCGTCCCAAAAGAGGTGTTTTGAAAATGCGGTGTTGAGTACGGTCGGTGTGTTGAGATGGTTGGGATTTTTTAGATTTTTATGTCCGATTGCCGTAGGAAGTGCGTCTGCTCCGCCTTTTTCAAAGCTATGGCATGTGGCACAGCTGATATCTTTTGCCAAAGAGAGCTCTTTTTCAAAGAATAGTTTTTTGCCAAGCGTGATCTTCTCTTTTGTAAGTTCGTGTTGTTCCATACCAAGCGAGTCGGCTAAAGAGGCTAGGTCGCTTGGCATGGGCTTGAGAGCGTTGGCGTAAGCGAGTTCCAAAAGTGACAAATCGTTGGCTGTTACAAGTGTGAGGGCACATGCCAGAGCATAAAGATACTTCATTTTTTTCCTCCTAAAATAGAAACAAATCATACTATGAACTCTTTTTCTGTTGTGTGACATGTGTCACATAAAAATCGTCGTAATCGGAGTACATTTTTATCTACCAATCACACGGGGGAAAAGATGAAATATTTGTTAGTTATGCTTGTCACCTTTATGATGACATTTCTCATAGGAAGAGTTTTTGTAGCTCTTGGTATCATCGACTTCGAAGCGCATAGTGCAAAAAATCAAGTGACCCAAACAGAGGTTGCACAAAGCGGAAAGTCGCTCTATTTGGTTTACTGTGCCTCATGCCACGGCGCAGACGGCAAAGGCAATAACAACAAAGCGCAAGACCACACGAAGCGAATCTCAAAAGAGTCCGTACTCTATGCTATTCGCAATGGTGCAAACAACTTTGTCTCTTTGTATCCACGCGGAATGCCTGCGGGTTTAGTGGATGCAAAGGATGTAGAGGAGGTCGCCGCCTATGTTGCCGATGGGATGCAAACACCACCGCCTAAAGGCTGGAAAACATGCATACCGTGCCATGATACAAACGGTGAGGGGATAGCGTTTGTCGCACCAAACCTTAAAACATACAGCGATGTGTTCGTCGCAGGTGTTTTGCAAGATGGTAAAAAAGGAGCCATTGGTACGATGCCCCATTTTAGAGAACGCCTTTCGGATATGCAGATAAAAGCCCTTGCCTCACACATTCGTTCGCTTGGGAAATAGTGCTTGTGTGATAAGAGTCACACAAAAAACCGTAGAGATTTCCTACAATTTTCGTAGCATGTAAAAGTGCGAAATGTATCATAAGGAGGGTTTCAATGAAACTCAAAAAATTAATCGTCGGTCTTTTCGGAATATGGTTGCTTGTGTCAAATCTACATGCGGGAGCGTGTGATACGACGGAAGCTAAAAAGATAGTTGTTATGCTCACGGATGCTTCGGTGGTTAAATCGGGCTTTGGCTTGGCAGTAGCCAATGCGATGCAAGATGCAGGTGTGCAAAGCACGGTTTTCGTCTCTGCCGAAGCGGTAAAATTTGCACTCAAAAAAGAGAGCGGCGAGAAGTTTGCAGGAAGTTCGACGCAAGAGTGGATAAGCAAACTGATTAAAAAAGGTGGCAAAGTGATGATTTGCGAAGGGTTTGTGAAGCTAGGCGGCATTAAAAAGTTGGATATGGTTGAGGGTGTGGGCGTATCGTCTCCCGCAGATTTGGCTGGGGCTCTTTATGCGCCAAATACACAGGCTATGACATTTTAAGCTTGTAAAAACATGATATGATGTTTCATATCATGTTCATGAAATACAAGGAGCAAAGATGCAGCTTCAAGAGTATCAGTTTTTTAAATCGTTAGAGACGCATGCAATGCTAAAGGTGCAAGAAGATGCCAAAAAAATCACGGCTGGCGTAGGGACGTTTCTCTATTACCAAGGCGATGTAAATGAGGGTATCCTATTTTTAGAGAAGGGGAGTGTCAAGGTTTTTTTACACTCGGATGAGATAGGAAAGGGGGAGATAACGCTTTACTATATCACTCCTGGTGAGCAGTGCCTTGTCAATACGTTAAGTACCGTTTCCCAAACGCCTGCAACGGCAACGGCTATGGTCGATGAGAGTATCGAGGGATGGCTTATCCCTGCCCAAACGATGCAGTGGCTTGTGGCACACTCTCCCGCTTACAGGGAGTTCAAAGTCGCCTTTTGCGCGACACGTTTAGGGCAGATACTGCAACTCGTCGAAGAGCTTCGTTTTAAAAGAATGGATCAAAGACTTCTTAACTGGCTTTTTGTGCAGGGAAGGGAGACAATTCATACGACACACGAACAGATAGCGACAATACTCGGAACCTCTCGTGAGGTTATAAGTAGAATCCTCAAAAACCTCGAAAAAGAGGGAGTTCTTTTGCTTGGACGCGGGTATATTAAACTTTTGGAAGCGATGTGATTTTGCACATGCCAAGAGAGATAAAAAAATTTTGAAAGGATAAATATGACGGCAATAGATCGGCTACTTTACGCCTTTGAGCGTGGAGACGTAGCGGGAATGGACGCTCTGATTACGGATGATTTTAATCTTCGAATTGAGCATTACAACAACGATAAAGCAGACGTGTCATGGCAGTATGCTACAAATCGAGAGGAATTTTATAAAGTGTTAGATCGTCTAGGCAAAGAGGTGTTCTCGCAAGGAACGCAAATATTGTCATTGGAGACTACCATGCTTGAAAACGGTTGGACGTTTTCTAAGCTAAAACATAAGTTTTTTCATGCGCTCCGTAGTCGTGAAGTCTTCGGAGCGACATGGATTTTGGCTCACGAAAAAGACGGCAAACTTGATTATTTTCGAGAAATAGCTACTCCGCTTATTGATATTTTTTAGTATCAATAAAAAAACTACGCTTGTTTGCGTGGGATTTTATAACGGTTCCAGTCCAAAACACTCTTTTAGCGCCTCTTCATAAACGACATCAAGTTTTTCCAAGACACCGTTCTCTATGAGTTTTAGCTCACTATCGACAAGGATTTTACGCCCGTTGGGAGTCTGCATGATGGCGATTTTTTTCTGGGTGAAAATCGTGTCGGGATGGGTGGCGTTAAAGTAGTTGGCAAGACTAAACTCGATCCACTCTTGAGGTGTCGTGGCAAAACCGTAGAGGCGTTGCCACACATCCTGCACCAAAGCGTTTAAAACATATTCGCCCTCGATCAACTCCAAGCGATAGCGGTCGTCCCCTTGCACCGCTTCGCCCTCCTCGATCACCATCGGTTCACGAAGCGCATACCCGCCAAAGCCCGTATCGCAAAGATAGTCGCATCCATCGACGTGTACGACGAGCACCATGTGAGTCTTGGGACGGCGCACGGCGTAGGTCATCGGACGCGCCCCTGCGAAATACCACGTAAATCCCAGTGCCGTAAGTGCCATCGCGAAGAGTCCGTTGACTTCGTAGCAGTAGCCGCCGCGATGATGATGATGGAGGATTTTCTCTACAATATCTTCAGGCACAAGCGAGGGGATTTTACCCGCTTGCACGAGTGTGTTTTCAAACGGGATGCTACAAAGTTGTTTTTGCATGAGTTGTGTAAGAGTGACAAGGTCGTTTGAGGCTTTGCCCTCGTAACCGATGCGCGCGAAATAGTCGGTGAGATTAAAATTTTCGGCTTTCATAAATACTCCTTCATCTGTTGTACCGTTGCGTGTTCACCGCGTGCTTCAAGCTTCTCTATTAAGCCTGTTTTACGCTCTTTAGGCAGATTTTGCCCTGCTTTTACTTTGAGCGTGATAAAGTCAGGTGTGATGGCATAAACGCCTGTTTTTTCGAGCATCTTCGTGTAGATAGGGTTTGCGGCGTCTATGGTCTCATAGCCGCCTTCGCTTTGCATCTTCTGCATCAGGGCATTGAGTCCAAACGTTTTTTGTGCGCTCTCATCGAGACGCTCTACCGTCCCGCTTGCCACCACCGAAGCGTAAAATTGCGTCGCGGGGCACGCCGAACGTGTGTCACTCAGATATGAGGGGATATACGCATAAGGTTTCACCGCCGTGAATGAACACATGGCATGTGTGCCTATAGCCCCCGCTTTTCGCCCCTCTAACGCGCCGTGAAAATAGAAGATACCATCGACATAGACGAAGTTCACCGCCACGCCGTAGGGTTCGCCGCCACTTATAATCGAGAGCACGCCATAGTCACATTCGGCTAAAAACATTTCGATTGCCTCGGCATCGGTTACTTGAAATTCTGAACGTCTCATCTGTTACCTTTTATTTTTTTACGGTACTATATCGTCTATCTGTACTTTTTACAAGTGACAAAAAATTTACTATTTATGAGGTCAATTATGATACTTTTAGACACCAATGTGAAAACACCTCTGCATATCCAACTCTACGAAGCACTCAAAAACGCGATTACCCATGAGATGCAAACAGGCGACAAACTCCCCTCTATCCGCAAAATTGCCCAAGAGTACGCCATCAGCAAAAACACCGTCGAGTCCGCCTACGCACAGCTCTATGCCGAGGGGTACATCGAAAGCCGTCCAAAAAGCGGCTACTACGTCGCCGATGTCGATTACAAGCCTTTCGAACCCCTACATGCTACGATGCAAAAGCCGCAAAATCAAACAACCTACCGCTACAACTTCTACCCCGTGCGCCTTTCACGTGAACTTTTCCCCATGAAACTCTACAAACGCCTCTTTAACCGTGCGGTCGATGAGAGCCTCGATATGGGCACGTATAGCGACCCGCAAGGCGAAGAGGGGTTGCGCCGTGAAATCGCACGCTATCTGCGCGAACTGCGCGGTGTACGGTGCGAAGCGCGCGATGTCGTGGTCACGGGAGCGTTTATCGATGCGATGGGGATGATCGCCGACATCGTGCGCCCCACGCATGGGCACTTTGCCATCGAACATCCGGGCTATCACATCGCGCGTAAGGTCTTCGCGCACCACGGCTTCGAGATGACGCCCATCGGCGTGGATGCCAATGGACTCTTGATCGAGGAGCTCATGGCTTCAAAGGCAAATGTCGTCTACATCACCCCTTCGCACCAGTACCCTACGGGCGCCGCCATGCCTATCGCGCATCGCTTGCGACTCCTTAAATGGGCACAAGAAAACGACGCCTACATCATCGAAGACGACTACGACAGCGAACTCACCTACCGCTCGCGTCCCATTCCCTCGCTCCAAGGACTCGACGATGCAGGGCGCGTCATCTACATAGGCACCTTTGCCAAAGCGCTCTCACCTGCGCTTCGCATCGGCTACGTCGTCTTGCCACAGAGCCTCATCGAGCGCTACAAAGCCTTCCACGGCACATTCGCGCGCGTAGGACTCATGAGCCAAAAAACACTCGAATTCTTCATGCGCGAAGGACACTGGGAGAGACACCTTCGCCGCGTACGCAACACAAACCGCAAAAAACACGACCTCATGAAAGCCGCCCTAATCACCCATCTAGGCGACACCATCGAGATAGTCAGCGAAGGTGGCGGTCTCTCGATCAACATCCGCCCCACATGCCATGTCAATTATGATGTTTTGAGAACCAAAGCCGAAGAAGCAGGGATAAAACTCTACTTCGCCCGCGAATATTCAGGCGGTGAATGGGACGCGATACGCATGGGCTTTGGCGGATTTGAACTGGAGGAGATAGAGGAAGCAGTGGCGGCGTTTACGGGGGTGTGGCGTGGCATGATACCAACGAAAATGATATGAAAGTACAAAATATTAAACGACACAATGTACATTGAATTTTTAAAGAATTTAATGGATTTAGCTCAAAAATAACAAATATATTCCATTTTGTCATATTTTTACCATTTAAACTAACATTTTTTGTGTCGTTTATTTAGTAAATTTCAAGCTGTTTAACATATAATGTTCGTTGAATAAATAGTTAAGTACAGAAAGGCATATATTGGATTTAGTAGATATAAATAATAAACAAATAATCAACTATATACAACATGCAGATTTTTATATGTCCCAATATAACAATTCACTAGCAGCAATACCTCAAATTTTGATAACTACAGAAAATTTAAAGTCTTCAGTAAACAATATTAGAAGCGGCATCAAAAAATTAATTAGGTTTATAGAGCGTGAAAAAAGTTTTGATAATCTAGAACAGCTTTACAAATCGATAAATGTGCAATTTATTTTTTTAATTGAAATAATCCAAATTCATTTTACAAAAGAATACACAGAAGTACACAATGAAATAAACAATTTGAACTTTTCTAAACTTAATAAAACTTTCGAACAAAAAAATGAGCAAAAATTTATAAGAGAGTTAGAAATAAAAAAGAAAAGGCTAAAAGCCTTTATTTGGCGTATTCTAACGTCTCATCAATTAATACTTAAAACAGCCAAATTATTACATATAAATATTAATCAGCAAGATTATCTAGAAATAATTAAAGAGATATACTTTCCAAAAGAATATAACCAAGTTGGAATAAGCATTTTAAATTATTTTGGAGAAATAATACATTCAAAATATCCTTATAAAGACATATCTATATCAATTCAACAGTTAAGAAATAAAATTATTTTGGTAATAAAAACACCAGAAAATGACCTAAAAATCATTGAAAAAGATCTTCAAGACTACGGTGAAGTTTGTTTACATCAAAAGCCAGTAAGACAGTATTTAACAGATAGTAATCAAATAAAGAAATTAGAACATCAACTTCAACTTATTGAATTAGAGTTAGATTTTACAAAACAATTATTATCTACTGAAAAAGAAAAAAATATTATTTTTAAATGTTTTAGGCAAGAACTAAAACATGCCACATTTAATATTGAAAACTTACATATGGGAGAAAAATCAATGGTAATAAGCAATAACACCAATACAAATATAATTGGGAATAATACAGGAGATAATAGTTTAATAAATGCTGAAAACATTACAATCAATACGGCTATACCAACGAAAGCTATTGAAGAATTACTTTCAAATTTAAATGATATTTTAGCAAAAGACAATATAGATGATGATGAATCCAAATCACTAAATAGTCTAAAGAATTATTTAGAACTAACATCCAAAGAACTTAATTTAGAAGAGCCAAACAAACAAACAATTGCAAGATATTGGAAATCAATAAAAGATACTATAAAAACTTTTAGTGATTTATCTACATATGGAAGAAATATAATTAAAGGTATAGAAATTATAGAGAGTAGTTTAAAAGACTTTTTATAAAGCATACTTAACAAGATATTGGAGAGAAATATTTGACCTTACGGCTCAAATATTTCTCAACTCAAACGTTAGACATATCAAGGAATCCTTTTAAATGAATACATTACCACTTAATAAAAACGAACTTGAGACACTAAGTAAAGAATGTAGAAACTTGAATGTTTTTCCTATTTTTTTACAACGTTATTTGTATGCCTCCTCTACTAATCCAATTGTGAAACCTTTGAACCTATTGGTTAATGAAGGATATGAGTATTTATCAATAATGGATACTGAAGAGATAAAACGACTTGTAATGACCCTTCCATCTGGAATTAGGATGCAAGTCGAATTTGACGATTTTACAAATTTTACAGATGAAGAATATTTAAAAAGGATTGCTCTATATCATATAGTTCACAAGCTTTCAATGTTATATAACGACTTTGAAAAAATCATAAAAACTAACCTACAAAAAAATATTGTTTTATCAACATATCCTGAATTAGCAAATAAGCTGGATAAAGATGGATTACTCGTTTTAGATCAAGATTTTAAATTACATGATAGTGGAATAATTTACAAAGATCATGTATTACATTATCATCAATTTCTCAGACGAGGATATACTTCAAATCCAAATTTTGACTTTTTAGGCAGATTTCTCTCTTATTACCACACTACAAATAAAATAAATGGTTTTAGAATAGCTATAGATATGCAAAGAATAATGCCAAAAGCATATTTACAACATTTAATAGAATGTGATGCATGGTTTGGTCCAAATTTCGATGCGAAAAAATTAGATGACCAATATTCAGTGGGTGTGACAGTAAAAAAAAGAATAAAACCTTCAATTTTTGATTTAACAAATAATTTGGATCGAACAGAGTTTTTATGGACGTATAAAGATGATATAAAAACATTTGAAATTGAAGAAATTTCAGATGCTGAATATAAGTTCGACAGATTCTATTTCAATAAATATATCCATGCAGAAAGAGATATTCAAAAAAAACAATTAAGACATTTTGATGGTGCAGTAAAGGTTTATACACATGAATATGACAAAAGACTAAATTCACAGCTTCCAAATGAGTATATAGCACCAATAAAAATAAAACTTTTCAGAATAGATGGGAATATAGATATTGATAAATGGATTGATTTAATAAGTCATTTTTTTAAAGGTAATGAAATGATACTAGAATATTTTGATCCAGATGGGTTTGAAGAACAATTTGGTCAAAGAATTCGAGAATACAAAGAGATAAGTCTAACAAATTAGTGGCTGAACACCGCGCCCCCGTTAGCATCACATTTGCACATCAAGTCTTAATTTGGTACAATAAAAAGACTGAAGGAGATTTTATGCAAATTGTAAATGATATAAAGCCTGTTACCTACCTAAAAAGTAGAGCTGCTGATGTTCTAAAGTATATTAATGAAACTCATAGACCTATGATAATCACACAAAATGGTGAAGCTAAAGCTGTTATACAAGATCCGAAAAGTTATGAAGATATGAGAAATGCTCTTGCTATAATGAAGCTTCTTTCATTTGCAGAAGAAGATATTAGAAGTGGAAATCTTCATACTGAAGAAGATGTTTTTAACTCTGTTGAAGAACTTCTTAGCAAATGAGTGAAATTTATAAAGTTAAATGGACTTCCAATGCAAAAGAAGACCTTTTAACTATCGTTGATTATATAAAAAAAGATAGTTTAAGTGCTGCAAGAAAAGTTTTTGAACAAATAAAAGAAAAAGCACAATCTAGCAACTTTTTTCCTTTAAAAGGTAGAGTGCTTCCCGAACTTCTAAAAGAAGGTATAACTATTTATAGAGAACTGCTAGCACAACCTTACAGAATTATGTATAAAATTGAAAATGACACTGTTTATATTATGGCTATTTTTGATTCAAGACAAAATGTAGAAGAGTTGTTATTGCAAAAGCTATTAAGAGGGAATATGCCAACAAAACAGAGTAGCCAATAAATTACCTAGTGGCAATTTATTGGCTATTTTCGACCGTTGTGTTTACATTAAATACTTCAAACAAGGAATAAGATTTGGCTACTTTAAGAGAGATAAAAAAAGAATTTTTTTCACTTCCTCAAAAAGAACAAGAAATTATATTGAAAGAAATATATGGATTTTCAAAAGATGTAAAAGAGTTTTTAAATGTACGACTTTTAGGAGATGGTGAAGAAAAATTCATTGAAGAAATTAAAAAAGCAACTGAAAGCGAAACTGCAAAAGGTACTCCTAAAATGATTAAGGTTATTAATGTTAACAGTATCTTAAATAAAGCCAAAAAGAGTAATGTCAAAAAAGACACTCTTTGCACCATGGAGTGGCACGCATTTGATGGATATATGACTTTTTTAAATGACTATGGAGGAGGTCCAGATAGTTACGAAAATAAAGTATATGATCATCTGAAAAACTATCTTGTACTGTTAATTGAAATTAGTAATGATAAGCAAAACCTTAAAGAAGAACTCCTTGGAGTAGAAAATTATTTAAGCCAACATAGCAATATGTATAATGATCATTTATGGGAACTATTTGAAAATATTGCTGCAGAACACATACATAGAAATTAAAACATAACAAAATAGAGTAGCCAATAAATTGAATCCTCTGAATAAACCCAAAAAAATATCCATAAGCACCGATTAGATAAAATAAGAGATATAGAAGACGCAGGAAGGTCAGTATGCAGCTAAGTTTTTTCGATTACGCACTGGAGTATCAGGGAGGTAGACGCAGCGCTCAATTTTTGAGTGAGATGAAGTCGTTGATTCCCTATGGTGCTATTGAAGCAATATTAATCGAAAAAGGAATCTACAAACCAAACAAAGGAAAGCAGGGTCGACCTTCCATCCCTGCATCGGTATT